>OGGS01000040.1_pt1 | contig 137080 bp, 136 predicted proteins | sample 1571281 | NCBI WGS metagenome assembly OGGS01 (sample SAMEA2582042, study PRJEB24529) | metagenome | biome: Human gut stool | place: China | collected 2011 | reverse complement strand
TTCACTCATTTGTCATATTGCAAAGATATGAACTAAATTCTATTTTTCAAAATTTGATTCTAAATAATATAATTATAAATATGATTTCACTGAATTAATAGGCTACGCATGTATAATTCCATACCTTGTATCCTCATACTTTAAAAAATACTTGTTCTGCTCAGAGAAACCTTTAATTTTTAATCTTTGCTCTTCTCTTTTCTTTGTTGCTTATTGTAATTTTATTCTTTTATTCTTAATCGTTTCCAATAATAACGATATCGCTTTTCTTTTATTATCAACTATTGGAGGGTTAGTGTTATTTGTATCCCCTACTCCTCAAAAAAACGTCCCGGCGTATGCTTCAATTCGTTTCGGCCTTTTACTCAAAACGTCGAAACGTTTTAAAAAAATCTGCTGAATCCATAATTGGGGTACAAATATCAGTAAATCGTATACAAAGCTGTCAAGATGAATCTGCTAACTTTGCCATAGGAAAAACGAATAATCCTTTAATTCATCCAATTATGAAAATCAAAACCGTCCTTGCGCTTGTCGCATTGGCAATAAATTCTACAACTATTATGGCACAGGAAACTGTCAAACAAACAGCTGGACGCGATCAGCTTGGAGAATTCGCTCCCAAATTCGCAGAACTTAATGACGATGTCCTTTTCGGAGAAGTATGGAGCCGCACAGACAAGCTCGGACTGCGAGACCGCAGTCTGGTTACTCTTACGGCACTGATCAGCCAGGGAATCACCGACAGTTCACTGACATATCATTTGCAAACTGCCCGGCAGAACGGCATCACCCGCACCGAGATTGCTGAAATCATTACGCATATAGGTTTTTATGCCGGATGGCCGAAAGCATGGGCTGCTTTCCGGCAGGCCAAGGAGGTATGGGCCGAAGATACGGCAGCAGATGATGCCAGATCTGCCTTCCAGCGGGAAATGATTTTTCCTGTCGGAGAACCCAATACGGCGTATGCAAAGTATTTTATCGGCAACAGTTATCTGGCACCGGTATCCACGGAGCAGGTACCTGTGGCTAACGTAACCTTTGAACCGGGATGCCGTAACAACTGGCACATTCATCGTGCAACCCGGGGAGGCGGACAGATGCTGATCGGAGTAGCCGGCAGAGGCTGGTATCAGGAAGAAGGGAAACCTGCCGTACAGATTCTTCCCGGAACGGTAATTCATATTCCTGCCGGGGTCAAGCACTGGCACGGAGCGGCAGCCGACAGCTGGTTTGCTCATCTGGCTTTCGAAGTTCCGGGAGAAAACACTTCCAACGAATGGCTGGAGCCTGTTTCCGACGAAGAATATGGTAAGCTGAAATAAAGTCACGGAAGTATGCAATGGAAGTTCTGTTCGCAGATGCAGCAATATTTGCTTCTGCCCGCCATTCTTCTGTCTCTGTCTTCCTGCACTCCTGTGCAGGAAGACCCGGCTCTTCCCGAAAACAGCATGCAGACGGATGTCCCTGCTGAAGGAAGTGGCAATGAAGATCCGGAAAACGGAAACCAGAACGAAGGTGGTCACGAGAATCAGGATGAAGAAAGTAATGAAAGTCAGGACGAAGATCAAAACGAAGATAATATGATGGAAAACAATACTCTTAAATTGACCGTCAACGGAGAAACATTTACGGCCACTCTCGTGGATAATTCTTCTACGAAGGCATTGAAAGAACATCTGGCCAAACAGGGAGAACTGGAAATCCGGATGGATGATTACGGAAATATGGAGAAGGTTGGTTCTCTGGGCTTCTCTTTGCCCAGAAACGACCGGCAGACCACTACGGAACCCGGAGACCTGATTCTGTATCAGGGAAATTCGTTTGTAATTTATTATGATACAAACTCATGGAACTTCACCCGGCTGGGAAAGGTAGATAAAGTTTCCACACGGGAACAGATGCTCGAACTGTTGGGAGGAAAAGGCGAAATAACCGTAACACTTTCGCTGGAATAAGGCAGTCAGCCTTCCGGAGGCTGACTGCAATGACACATGTGCCCTTTGAGAAACAAAAAACTTGCAAAATATTGCAAAAAAAATAATTCTATATTTTTGTTTCCGGTGATCTGACGATTACTGTTTATATTTCAGATTCTCAAACTAACCTTAAAAAATTTAAGTAACATGAAAACTTATGTATGGGCACTGTATGCCAGTTTGTTGCTTTATTCTTGTGGAGCAAACAGCACAAACAGACAGGACAACAAGGAAGATGCTTCTACCGAACAGACTCAGAAAGCAAAGAAAAAACAAGGGTTGGTGACGCTGGATGTCACCAAGGATTATCCTGAAAAGAAAATCGTCTTGCAGGATCTGGCCGATGTGAAGTACATTCCTCTTGAAACGAAGAAAAATGCTTTGCTGACCAATTCCACTGCTATGCTGGGCTATGTTTCCGACAGCCTGATTGTGGCATTTACATTGGAAAAAGAGATTGTTCTCTTTAATGGGGACGGCAGTGTGCGTTCCAGCTTCAGTCATGCCGGACAAGGCAGCAAAGAATATCAGTATATCATTGGAATGGCTGTGGATCCAAAAGCACAGGAAATATTCATCGTAGATTATCTGCTGAAGTATCGGATGCAGGTGTATTCGTTCACCGGACAGTATAAACGTACGTTGCCTATCCCGTACAAGATGATTCTGAATAGCCTTCAGGATTTTTCTGCCGATTGTCTGCTGGCGTGCGATATGGATGTCAATCAAGGCATCTCCAATCGGGCGAAACCGTATATGCTGCTTTCCAAAAAGACCGGAGAGATCGTGAAGGAACTGGACATTCATTTCACCAAACGTATGTCCAACCGTATGTCCAAACCTTTCGGCGAGAACCAGACTATTTCAGCTGCATTGGGCTATGATCCCATTGTCCGCTGCGAGGACAGTTATGTGATCGGTGATTTATCAGCAGATACAATCTATACCTATACTCCCCAGGGCGTACTCTCGCCGATGCTGGTACGTACTCCGCCGGTGCTTTCCATGGAAACTCCCAAAGTGCTGTTGCCAGACTACCGGGCAGGTTCATACTTCTTCTTCTACCTGGTGGATTTTGAATTCGATTTTGAGACGCGTACAGGGTTTCCTGACAAATATATGGTTTATGACTATGCCGCCGGAAAAACGTATGTATGCAAACTCGTCAATCGGGATTGCGAGGAACAGGAAATTCAGCTGGGTGACGGAGGAGTGACAAATAAGGCTTGGAATACGGCCTGCTATACGATTCCCAGCAGTGTGCTGATAGAGCAGTCGGAAGCGGGCAAGGTACATGGTCCGTTGAAAGAGATTGCCGCTGGCCGGACCGATGATGACAATCCGGTACTGGCGATTGTACGGTTCAAAAATTGAATACGGTCGGTTTTCAGATAAAAAAGAACGGCTGTCTCATTCTGAAGTGAGACAGCCGTTCTCTTTTTCTTACCATACCGGCAGATTGAAATTATCTATTTCGGCATCAAATATTACCATTTGATTTCGTCAATAAGATGATGTCTGATTTTTCCGTCCTTGCTGTCAGGAAGTATCTCATCATAGCTGAATTCCCACCAGAAAGCACCTCTGAATCCATTCTCTTTCACCCATTCTGCTTTGGTACGGATGGTTTCTTTCGTTTCCAGCGTAATGAATTCCTGCTGTTTTTCATTGATGAAGTAAGACACCTTTGCCTGCGGGTCTTTCACCTCCTTCCAGTCAGGAGAAAATAGGGCCATTGCTTCATTGTAACCGATGTAGCGGCCATATCGGTTGAGCTTTCCTTCGATCTTCTGACCCGGCTTGATCCCCTTGTAGAAGAACCCGTAGTTGGCCAGACCGATGCACAATTTGCTCTTGTCAAACATTTCCCAGGCTTTCAGATCGGTAATGATCCGGTCCAGCGGAGTGTTGTGGGTAGGTACATTGCCCCAGATTCCGCCTCCCATGTCGTAGGTCATGATATTGATCCAGTCGAGTGACCGGGAAACCTTTCCGGCCAGTTCTTTGGAATAACGCTGCCAGGAGTGAAGAGCCGTGGTGAGATACATCTTGCGGCCTTTCCGGCTTTCCAGCACATTCAGCTTTTCCCGGATTTCCCTCACGAATACTTCGTGCAGCGGCAGTGTGACTGCTGTTTCCCAGTCCACTTCGATTCCGTCAAAATCATATTTGTCGATGAAGGCTACCATGAAATCCACAAATTTGGCCCGGAGTGCGGGATCCTCTACCCTCTCCCGGAATCCCTCGCCGGCAAAGGACAGCAGGACTTTAGTCTGGCAGGCACGTGCCTGGGCAATCAGTTCCCGGATCACGTCCACACCCTGATCCTGCCTGAAGGCATGGTTGGTCACCAGATCCCGGATGATTTCTTCGCCGGACTTTGAAAAATCATATTCTTTCCAGTTGGGAGCCGCCATCAGGTAGATGTAATCAAACTGTGCATAGTCAATCTGACGGACATAGTCGAGACTCTTCAGGTCGTGTGCAACCAGATAAGTGGAATGTTCCGGCTGACGTGCATAACTGAAAGGCAGTGATACGAGCTGCATGAGCAGCAGAAGGATGAATGTTCTCATACGTTTTTTTATTCTTGTTTAAAGGTTAATAAAATCAAACTTTTCCTCAGCAGGGGGGATCACCCACATTTTGTACAAAATCCTTTAAGATATAGTCATTGGTAACTTTTTTCTTTGTCCGCTTGTTTGTATATGTCAGGGAAGAAGCAACCATGAACCCAGACTTCTGGTTGATAATCCAATTTCCGTCGGAGAAATGGCGTGCCAGCGCATAATGCAGCTGGTTACGCAATATGACCTCAAAAGAAGACAGCAACGGATGAAATGCCTGTGCTATCTTCATGTTGGCAAAATAGAGCATAACCGCCTTGTTTTTGTTATAGCGAAAAAAGAAGATCATGGAAAGTACTTCAGACCATTTTTAATATTAAGAGTATAAAATCTCTTTTAGGCAAGCCTCAAGGTTTAACATTATTCCCAGCATTCTCAACTATTACTTCAACAGTCTTCATATCAAACACCCAATACTATATTAGCATCAATATTTAATTTTTGGCTTATTTCACGAGCAACCTTCAAAGTAGGTTCACATTTACCGGATATATAATCGCTCAATCGGGAAGGGCTAACACCAATTAATTCAGCCAGCGCTTTTTGGTTAAGCCCCATTTCATACATACGGAGTTTGAGAACATCAACAAGAGTTGGTTCTCCCAGTGCAAAATGTTCTTCTGAATAGTCAGCAACAAGGTTAGAAAGTAATTCCAACTCTATGCTATTTGGGTCATCGAGAGGGGTTTCATCTGTAACCAGCGGAAGTAATTTCTCAACCCTTTTTACAGCCCAGTCGTATTGAGCTTTTGTTTCTATCTTTGTCATAGTTCTTTAGTAATCGGTAACCGCCGATTCGGTTTAATTATAAAACTGAACAATCAGCTATTCTATCATATTCAGTATGAGTGCCAATGAAACGAATATAAACAAACTTTATAGTGAATCTTATCACTACAATCAGCCTGTAATTATTTCCTTTAATATTGAATACATAATGTTGGTTACCCACATTATCAACACTATTGAAGGTCTTTTTTACGTCTGCAAAGCAAGTCCATTCGCTTTTCTTGACTATGGTAGTCCATTCTTGTAAAGCTACCTTTGCATCAGGATGCGTCTCTGCATATTCCTTTATAGCTTGTTCTGTAAATATTCTCATTAGATTCACTCATTTGTCATATTGCAAAGATATGAACTAAATTCTATTTTTCAAAATTTAATTCTAAATAATATAATTATAAAATAGCAATATATCGTCCAAAACAGCATCCACGTTCCCCACAAAGGTGATGGCTCGTTGTTGTGACCAAATCTCCTCGTCTTTTGCTTTGATGGCTATATCAATCTTATTCTTAATATCCTCCAATTTGTATGGCTGCATCTGCACATCTACGTCCATAGTCTCGGAGGCTTCTTCAAGGGTGGAATTCACGGAACCTAGCGCAGATACAAGGAAATTTACACGTCGTTGCATGAACTCGCCGACCATTTCGTTCAGCTTCTCCACATTCAGGTGAGTGGACTCGAATTTGACTGTATCGGGAACCTGGGACCAGGTAAGGTACTTGGGCATTTGCCGCTACCCCGACAAAGATTAAATGAAGAATTTACCATCCGAGAAACAAGCACAAGCGGATTTAAGATTCTTATAATCAGAACTTTCGGATTACAAAACCGACAAAAAGAAAAAACTTTTTATGATTATCTGCATGTTGTCTGTCTGTATGTTCTTGACTTGAATTCGGTGTTGTAGCTGATTGCTGCCAAGACACCCTTGTCGAAGAGCTTCTCTCCGAAATACCTTCTGTTGAACTTGTAGCAGAATTCGTTGAGGTAATACTGTAAATACTCGTACTTGATTCTGTGGTGCATATCCAGAAGCAATCTCTTGGCATTGCTGATGGCGATATGTACCCACGGCAGTATCTTCTCCATGTTCTTCTTGTCCGAAATCACCGTCTGGTGTCTCTGTACATGTTCTACGAGCTTATGGTAGGAGGTGGAATCGTCAGTGGTCAGTTCGACGGACGGTTCAAGGTGTTTCTTCGCAACGTCGGTGACTGTCTGTGTCTTCAGGTCCGGAATGACCTGTGCATTTTCAGATGTCCTACCACTTTGGAGGGCTTTCCTTTCCTGGGATGTCTCTGCGAAGGGGCACTTTCCACCATGACCACCACTTTGGACTTCTTATGACTGCCACGTCCCCTTTTTAAGGGGGTATCCTTCTCCTCTTCGGGACGTTCCGTGGTGAAGAAGCCGTCGTCAAGCTCGACCTGTCCGTCCAGGGAGTACTGTGCGTCACGTTTACCCATGACGTCACGAAGCTTGCAGACCATCTCCCAGACAGGCTGGTATCGTTTATGCCCCAGCTGACGACGGATTTCCTCTGTGGAAAAGGATTTCTTGGTGCTAATCAGCAGGAACATGGTGGCAATCCAGTAGCGGAACGGAAGTTTGCTGTTCTGCATGACAGTACCTGAACGTAAGGACTGACGGCTGTGGCAGTTCCGACACTCGAAACAACGTTTGTGAGCATCCCAACGGTGTTCGGTGCAACCGCAATGCTTGCATACGACTCCGCGGCGTTCCCGTTGTTCTTTCAGATAGGTCACACAGGATTCCTCATCTGCGAAATTACTCATGAAATTCAGAAGATTCATAATGGTAGGTTTTAATGTTTCAGGGTATAAATATACTGAATTTCAACGATATATAAAATATTTCACATGGTATATTTACAGTCTGAGTGCTAAAATTTAACGGACAACATACGGATAATCATTTTAATTATTTACCGAAATATTGTATAAATATTCTATGTGTTTAAATATACAATCTTTTCTGTTTAAAAGTTCGTCAATAGTAGGTTCATATGTACAATCTGGTTGTAATCCATTTTGAAAAATCGGTGTTAACGGGAAGCGAGTGCAAATACGATAATAAAGCCCATTGAAAAGTGGACACACCATTGGTGCTCCTGTAGAACCACCTGTTGCACTGCCAACTAAAACCACTCTATTAGGGAAATTAAGCTTTAAAGAAATGAGAAAATCTTCAGCAGCAGAATACGTGAATTCTCCTACAAGTATATAAAGAGGTTTTTCAACTCGATAAGGGGGAGAAAACACGAACTCTTCTTCACACATCATTTCTTCATGCAGATTCTGATAATAGTCCCTATATTTTTCGTAACTATAGCCCATGGCAGCATAAAAGGAATTATGACTTCTTGTAATAGACTTGTATGTATTTAGAGTATCACCATTCACAAAATACATCAATAAAGAATCGGCAGTCAGTTCACTTCCACCAGGATTGTTTCTTAAATCTAATATAACATAATCAGACTGCATAAGTCCATTCTTCGCATTATCCATAAACTTCAACACTCGGAAATTCCTTGAAAAATCATCAACACGCAAATAAGAATAAGAGGCATTATTCCCATCTACTGCAACCTTGTGTTCATAACAAGAATTTTTATGAACCATTTGTTTTTGAATGCTAACAAAATCACTGTTTTTATACCTAAATTTAAATCCATCATATATGACAGACTTATGCCGCCATATCCGTTTTGGTGTTATAAACGATATACTTATTGTATCCTCCAATAAACCAATTCCAAATAAAAAACTGGATTTTTTTCGTTTATCTTGTAAGGTTTTAGCACTCACATACGGATAGATATGTTGTTCAAAATATTTTTCTGAAGACAGCCCATTGATACTAATAATGCGACTTCCTAAAGGAACTTCATTTAACCAATCTTTTGCAGCGTAAGTCACATATAAAGTATCTTTAATCCAGTTGGTTCCTATTGGCAATACGTCAGTTTGTCTATCTTTTTTTAAAAAATTCATCAATGAAAATTCGGTATGACCATCATTGGTTTGTGCAATAAAGGATTGCAACAAAAAATAATAATCCCTATCACTTTTTACCGCCATAACTTTAGGAATGTACACGTTATATAAGCTATCCCATTTTATTGACGACAAATAATGTGCATCGTAAAAGTTCACTGATACATCTTTCCAGATCTTAGTAAGTCCCCAAATGCGATCTGTACATGTCAAAGATTGTCCGAACAAGGACACGACGCCAATCAAACAAATAAACAATAAAAAAAGTCTACGCATGTTTAATCTTAACTTTTAATTTAACAATTGTATAGCATATACCGATTGTCACTTCAACTTTCCTATGAACATAAGGTTGTTTCCTTCCTCGTCTATGGACTCCAACAATTCGGTCAACTGCTTGCGGTCGGCATCCGAACAGTCATCTGCGGCTAAACGCTTTTCTATATAATGAATCCAATGAGCCGGTTCGCGCAACGCAAAAACATAACCGTCTTTGAAGGTAACAGGATGGCTAATACCGCCATACAAGTCGTTTATGAATTTCACGTAATAGGAAGTACACTTCTGCTTATCCGTCAGAATTATTCCTTTACCAAATACAGTTGCCATGTAATATCCCGGAATCTCATTGTAGATATGACCCGGTTTTTCATCCATCATGCCGAAGTCCAACGTATATTTCGGCACAACACGGTTTTCCGTCCTGTCATAATGGAACAGCGTATCGCAACATGTGATGTGGAAGCTGAATTCCGGCACGTTGTGATAGGCAAACAAGTCCCCATTGAAGTCGTCCATCCAAAAACGCTCCTCCGCCTTCAATGTCCGTGTCACGTTTCCACTGCCATCCATCTGAATAGCCAGATTCAGAGATTTCTGACTGGGCATCGGTATCTGTACGACGCACAGGTTTCCTTCATCGTCCATCTCTATTTTCGGCTTAGACAGTGTACAGCCGGTTTCCATCTCGCACGTCAGTTTCCCTTGCAGGTTGTAAGCAAATATTTTGGGTGAAAAGGCAAACTGTGCCAGATAGACTTCTCCTTTTTGTTCACTGATGGCGGCGTCATAAATGGGCCACGCATATTCACCCGGCCCCTGACCGACATTTCCCACATTGCACAGAAAATTACCTTGGCGGTCAAACAACAGGTAAGGATGGCCGCGTCTTTGGGAAACACCGATATAATGTTCCGTGATGGTAGGCATGACCCGTAATCCCAGCAGGGCACTGTCATTGTCTTCGAAGCGGATGAGTTCGTAATCCTCCACCAGATCGCTCAGTTTCATTACGACCGTATCCTTTATTTCCTGATAATGCGCCACAAAAAACTCATTACCTGTACCATCTTTCACTACGGAAGTGTTGTTTGAAGATTTGCAGGCTGCGCACAATGCACCTATGCCCACCCATGCCAACAATACAGTCTTTTTCATAACGGTTCTGTTTTTATTCCTTTACATAGCTTTTGCAAAAATAGGGAATTCCAATATCGAACGGACAGGAACCCCATCAATGGTAGCCGCCTTAAACTTCGGGAATAGCCTAAGCACCCTTTCATATTCCTTATCCAATTCCGGATGGATACCTTGGACAATTTTCACATCCGAAATGCTGCCGTCTCGTTCAATGGTCAACTGTGCAATCCCTCTCCCAGTAACCGGCTCTATATCGGGATATTTGAAACGGCTTGTAAGGTATTCCATTAATTCCTTGTCCGACATCAGCGATACAGCCGGAGTATCGACTTCCCCCATATTATAAATCTTGGTTGTATCAATGACTGTTTTCCCCTTTTCAACAAGATCCTGTTTTATCGCAGGAACAGAATCTGTATCTACCGGTGAATTGTCAGTTTGTACATTTTCCATTGCCTCAGCCACAGGTTCCGGCTGCGTTTTCCCTTCACCAGCCTTTCCTCCATTGCATCCACACAACATTAAAATGGAAAGTAGAATATACCGTTTCATAAAATCATAAATACATCCATACTGACCACTACCTCTTACGAGAATTTGTTTCTTCTTTGCCACCTCGGCTTGGCTCAAACCGTGTAAGCCAATCTTACTCAAATGTTTCATACTAATTAGATTGAATAGTTAATAGATGTTTTATCGCTAAATTTGGTGGTTTTTATACAATCTACAAAATTATCGTAATATTATGAATATGCAAAAAAATAAGAAAAATAATATATAATTTAACCTATTATGCGTGGCTTTTTATTTTTTTTCGTACATTGTCTACAAATTTTAATCGCATGCAAAACATTACCATGAAACGACCTGCCTTGTGCAGTAAACTCACGCGTCAACTTGCCGCGTACACATTTGCGCTCCTGCCTGCCCTAATGGCTTCGTGCGGAAGCAGGGGCGATGAAAATGCTCAATGGATAGAAAGATGCAGCGTCGTGGCCGACAGGGTTGTCGCAGACGGTGACACGATGATCGTGTGCGACTACTCTGCCGTGAAAGAATCCGTACGCATACCCTTCAGCATGTGGGTTGACAGTCTGGAAGTCATCAAGCTGGACAACAACACCGAAGAAGCGTTGGTAGGAGATACAAGAATAGTGGATGTTTCGGACAACTACATCGGAATAAATGTAGCCCATTTCCCTTATCGGTTGTTTACCCGCCAGGGTAAATTTGTAGCCTCCATCGGAAGCGTAGGACAAGGTCCCGGTGAATATGATATATTAAACGGTGGCTGTCAGATTGACGAAGCACACAACCGGGTTTACCTGCTTCCTTGGGCTACGGAGCAAATCCTTGTTTATGACTTTCAAGGTAATTCTATCGGAACAATTCCATTAGCGTACCTGATACACAAAGGGCGGATACATGTGGATTATGACAGGCAACGGGTCACCGTCGTGCAGCTGTCTCTAACCAGGAATTTTTATGACGGTGGAAATCCTTCCCCGCCGCTGTGGATACAAGATCTGGAAGGAAATATTGTCCATGAGAACAGGGCGCCCCAACTGGCTTTATCCGGAGGAGGATATGGCCCTGAAGTCCTTTACCATGAAGTGACAGGAAATGACGCGGTTTTCTCAATAGCCCGAACCGCCTCTGATTCAGATTCGCTATATGTTTATCGAATGAACAGCAACAGGCTTTCCCCGCGGTTTACAACGGATTTCGGTAGCGAAATACCCCATCATGCCTATGTGGATTTCGGCGACTATTACCTCACCTATATTTGGGGATCCAACACCGACCCCGCAACCATGCACATGTTCACAGGTACGGTGGTGAAGCGGCTGTTTGTTGACAAACGCACCTTGAGAGGAGCGTTTTATAAGTTGGAAAACGACTACCTGGGTGGCATAGCATTACAGAAATATAACCAATGGTGGGGATGGTTAGAATACGGGTATGTTGTCTGCATGGATCCGGGTGACCTGCTGGACCTGATAGAGGAACGGCTGGCAGACCCGAAGATTCCCACCGGCAACCGCGAGTTCCTGAACGTTTGGAAGTCTAAGATTTCACCGGATGACAACAGTTATGTGATATTGGGGAAACGGAAAGAACGAGTTGATTAACATATTGTCTAACCAAAAATTAGAAGAATAGCGCACTTGACGACGGGAATTCCGGCCACGCGAATAATGATAGTTGGGAAGGAGGAGGTTATGGTTCCGGTGCTTTCGGCGGCTAATAAAGCTAACATGAAAAATTATGAACTAAAAGCGGAAAGATTTTCCGCTTTTAGTTTTTAACAGGCACTGAATACATACGATGCAGTGAAACATTTTTGATTTTCATCATTTCCACTTTCCAAGTATTGCAGCAATTCTTCGCAGGTCATGCCGCATACGCGCAACAGTTCCGGAGGTTCAGCTCCTCCAACCCCTTGTTGGCGTAACGGGAATTTTCGTTTCGGGGATGATGATGCGGCCTGAACCGATGGCCGGTACTTCCGGGTGTTCTTCCACAGATAGCATACTGTTTTTCCAGCCGATCCGACCGGTCGAGGCGTTGTTTAGATCCCTCAAAACGAAATGTGACTGCTGTTTCCCAGTCCACTTCGATTCCGTCAAGATCATATTTGTCGATGAAGGCTACCATGAAATCCACAAATTTGGCCCGGAGTGCGGGATCCTCTACCCTCTCCCGGAATCCCTCGCCGGCAAAGGACAGCAGGACTTTAGTCTGGCAGGCACGTGCCTGGGCAATCAGTTCCCGGATCACGTCCACACCCTGATCCTGCCTGAAGGCATGGTTGGTCACCAGATCCCGGATGATTTCTTCGCCGGACTTTGAAAAATCATATTCTTTCCAGTTGGGAGCCGCCATCAGGTAGATGTAATCAAACTGTGCATAGTCAATCTGACGGACATAGTCGAGACTCTTCAGGTCGTGTGCAACCAGATAAGTGGAATGTTCCGGCTGACGTTGATATTATCACTTATTTTCGTTTGAAACTATTGATTAATAAAACTCTATTTCCTTCATTTAATGCGTCTGTTATAGAGTCAGGTAACATGTTATAATCATTGCACATGTCGTTCAATTCTGGGCTGATAAGACTAATTATAGCTCCATTGTTATCAGAAAACATAGGTTCTATAATGTCATATACAGAAGATTCCCTTGTAAACTTCTTATATCCGAAATCATTGGTAAATGGATTAAAAATAGCTGTGTATTGATTGTTCCCATCTTCTATAAGTCCTATCCAAATGCTGTCAGAAATACAGATTGGATTGTTGACAAAATGCAAGAAATCGGCAGATTGTTCTTTTTGGCTAAATGAGATGTAATCAGTCTTTGCAATTTGAGGAACTGATTTGTTTAAGAAATCAAAAACTATAAACGCTTTAATTTTCCCATCTTTATCCAATATTGTTAGAGAATCTGAGGGTGCCCGATAAAAATTTAATCCTGTTTTATTCTCTCTTATAATATTATTTGTTGTATATCCTCCAATATAATTGCTTCTATAATTCAACGATTTACCAACAATATTCATTTCAGAATCTGTATAGATCAGGCTTGGTTGCTGTGTTCCATCAGGTGTTGTATTGAAAACGAAATTACCATTTTTAAGTCGTTTTATAGCATCTGCAAAAAAAGGAATTTTTCTTTCTTCCAGGAAAGAACCCTCTTCACTATAATGGATGACTTTTTTTGATTTCGTGTCTAAGATATATAGACCTGTTGTATCTATATCAAAGTCCCATGGAGAAACATATTCTCCCGGACCTTGTCCAATTCGCCCGTATTTTGTTATAGGATTTCCGTCTTTTTTAAATGAAACGATAGAACGAAGTGAACTTTTATCCAAAATGAAATATTTATTATTATGCTCTATGATCTTATTAGCATAAGAGAACATAATATTTTCCTTTTCTTTAAGGATTACAAATGCAGTGTCTGATATCAAGTTAATAATAGAGTCGTAGTAGTTTTTATTTGTCGATACTTCTACTTTGTATATATTGTAATCAGAAAGAATAGTTGTCTCAAAATTGTTTTTCTTATTAGAACAATTACTAAGTGTCAAAAACAAAGCAAGTAAAATTACCATTTTTTTCATATAGATATATTTTTAAGTTTAACAATATTCAAATCTATAAACAATTATATCAATCGTGCGGTCGATGAGCCTGCAACGACTGCACGATTCGGCCGCAACGAGCGGTCGATCTGACCGCAATGACCGCACGATTCAGACGCATCGGCTGCACGTTGAAACGGCACTGTCTGCAAAGGTAAGAAAAACAGACGGACAAGCAGAATGACGTGCAAAAAAAAATACATCCCCGCTCCCGAAGGAGTGAGGATGTATCTTTATGGATGTTTACAACGCCTTATGCCATCGTACCACCGATGATATCCAGCAGTTCATTGGTAATGGCCTGCTGACGGCTCTTGTTGTAAATCAGGGTCAGATCCTGTATCAGTTCATTGGCATTGTCGGTAGCAATCTGCATAGCCATGGTACGTGCTGCATGTTCGGCTGCATTCGAGTCGAGCAGAACGGTATAGATCTTCATGCGCAGTACCTTGGGAAGCAATTCCTGCAACACCTGTGCCGATGAAGGTTCAACGATGTAATCGGCCTGCATGTCGGCTCCTTCTCCCTTGTCCTTTCCGGCAGTTTCAGCCGAAAGGTCGAAAGGCAGATAGGTTTCGCGCGTCAGCACCTGTGTGGAAGTCGACTTGAAATGGTTGTACAGCAGTTCTACCTGCTGTATTTCCCCGCTCAGGAAGCGGTTGATCAAGTCAGTCGCCAGATCAGAAGCCTCCTTATAGTTCGGCTTTCCGCTCATGTGCTGGAAATCTCCCATGGGAGTGATTCCCATCTTCTTCACGGCATCGGCCACCTTGCGGCCAACGGGATAGACCAGCAGGTTCTCCTTTCCCACTTTCGCGCCATATTCATCAACAACCTCGTGCAGATGACGGATCACATTCATGTTGAATCCGCCGCAGAGGCTGCTGTTTGACGCGAACACTACAATCGCTATTTTCTTGACCTCACGCTTCACAATGAAAGGCGACTCCACGCTCAGCCCCGCACTCAGGAAGTTCGTCAGCATGCGGTGTAGTCTTCGTTCGTAAGGAAGCATGTTCTCGATGGCCTCCTGCGCCTTGTGGAGCTTGGAAGAGGCCACCATCTTCATGGCCGAAGTGATCTTCAGCGTCCCGTTTATCGAGTTGATTCTTCCCTTTACTTCTTTCAGTGATGCCATGATGCTTATTGTTTATACTGTAAAGCCGTTGCGGCCGCTACTTTTTCGATGATTGCTGTTACTTCGTCGTTGATCTTTCCGGATGCCAGAACGTCGAGCACGTCTTCCTTGTGGTTGGCGCGCAGGGTGGTCAGGAAGGTATCCTGGAAAGCACGAACCTTGCTCAGAGGAACTTCACGCATCAGTCCGTGGGTTCCGCAATACAGGATGGCAACCTGTTCGCCGACAGGCATCGGTGAATATTGCGGCTGGATCAGCAGCTGGTTGTTCTTACGTCCGCGGTCGATGGCCATGGCGGTTACCGGGTCCATGTCGCTGCTGAACTTGGAGAACGCTTCCAGTTCACGGTACTGTGCCTGATCGATCTTCAGCGTACCGGCCACTTTCTTCATACTCTTGATCTGTGCACTACCACCGACACGGGATACGGAGATACCGACGTTGATGGCCGGACGGAAGCCCTGGTTGAACAGGTCGGTTTCCAGGAAGATCTGTCCGTCGGTGATGGAGATCACGTTTGTAGGAATATAGGCGGAAACGTCGCCTGCCTGGGTTTCGATGATCGGCAGTGCAGTCAGTGAACCGCCGGCTTTGACTTTTCCTTTCAGGCTGGGGGGCAGGTCGTTCATCTGTTCGGCCACTTCCTGCTGGCTGATGATCTTTGCCGCACGTTCCAGCAGACGGGAGTGCAGATAGAAGATATCGCCCGGATAAGCTTCACGTCCTGACGGACGGCGCAGAATCAGAGATACCTCACGATAGGCTACCGCCTGCTTGGACAGGTCATCATAGACTACCAGGGCATGACGGCCGGTATCACGGAAATATTCACCGATGGCTGCACCGGCAAACGGTGCGAAATACTGCATGGCAGCCGGATCGGAAGCCGTAGCAGCCACAACCACCGTATAATCCATGGCTCCCTTTTCACGGAGTGCACTTACGATGCTGGCAACGGTAGAACCCTTCTGTCCGATTGCAACGTAGATACAGTACACCGGATTACCGGCTTCGTAATTGGAACGCTGGTTGATGATGGTATCGATGGCAATAGCCGTCTTTCCAGTCTGGCGGTCACCGATGATCAGCTCACGCTGTCCGCGTCCGATAGGAATCATGGCATCGATCGCCTTCAGACCGGTCTGAAGAGGTTCTGTTACCGGCTGACGGAAAATAACTCCCGGAGCCTTGCGTTCCAGCGGCATTTCAAAACGTTCGCCGCTGATTTCGCCGCGTCCGTCCATCGGTACACCCAGAGGGTCGATGACACGTCCCAGCATTCCTTCTCCCACATTGATGGAAGCAATTCTCCGGGTACGTTTTACGATCATGCCCTCCTTGATCTGGTCAGTAGGACCGAGCAGCACAGCTCCGACGTTATCCTCTTCCAGATTCATCACGGTACCCATTATACCGTTTTCAAATTGCAGAAGTTCGTTGGCTTCTGCATTGCGCAAGCCATAGATACGTGCCACACCATCGCTCACCTGCAGGACGGTACCTACCTCGTCGAATTTAAGGGAGGTGTCGATTCCTTGCAACTGGCGAAGCAGCACTTCAGAGACTTCGCTGGGTTTGATTGTATTTTCTGGCATAATTAATCGATTTGGATTAAACAATTCTTCTGTTTCTGGCGATAAACTGCTGTTTCACCCGCTTCAGCTGATTGGCAACACTGGCATCAAGCCGGAAACCGGACAATTCAATGATGTATCCTCCGATAATGTTCGGATCAATCCGTGCATCCAGTTCCACATTTTCATGCGTCCGGGCACCAATCAGTTCCACCAGATGCTGCACCAGTCTTTCCGAAGGAACAGCAGTAGTAAGCTTTCCGATCAGGATATGCTTCTCTTCCCGGTAAAGATCGATGTATGACCATGTCATAAACTGGAGAAATTTCTCCCGCTTGGCTTCCAGCACCAGCCGGAAGAAGCGTTTCAATTCCTCACTGACATCCTTACCGCCTGCCGCTTCCTGAAGCAGTTGCAGCTTCGTTTCGATATCCAGTACAGGATTCTCTACGGCACGCCTCAATCCGGGAACAGTCACATAATGGTCGGCTAAAGTCTTGACTTCCTCATAGACCTGGTCTTCCTTTCCCTGTGCATCGGCATAGGCCAGCAGTGCCTTTGCGTAACGCATTGATACGACTCCTGTATTCATAAGACCTGTTATTTCTTAGAAGTTTCTATCATTTCGTCCAGCATTCTGTCGATCAGTTCCATCTGCTCTTTTTCGTCAGCCAGCTTGCTGCGCATTACCTTTTCGGCAATTCCTACAGACAATACGGCTACCTGACGGCGGATGTCACGAATGGCGCTTTCCTTTTCGGTCTCGATCTGCTTCTTCATTTCTTCCATCAGACGGTCGCCTTCAAGACGGGCCCGTTCCTTGGCTTCGTTGATGATGCGGTCACGAGTGGCAGCTGCTTCATTCAGAATACGGACTTGTTCTTCATTGGCCTGTGCCAGGATTCTTTCACCCTCCTGCTTCACGCTGGCCAGCTTTTCGTTGGCTTCACGTGCCGCCTTCAGCGACTGGTCAATGTATGCTTTCCGGTCCTCTACCATCCGGATGATTACCGGGAAGCCATATTTTGCCAAGATGAAAAATACGACTCCAAAAACGATAATCATCCAGAAGAGCAGCCCCGGATCCGGAGTTAATAATCCCATAATCTTTTACCTGTTTAAGTTGGACGGTGAAATTATAAGAACAATGTCAGCAGACAAACAACGATCGCAATCAAAGCGACACCTTCTACCAGCGCTGCTGCGATAATCATGTTCATACGCAAATCGCCTGAAGCTTCCGGCTGGCGGGCAATACCTTCCATGGCTGAGCTACCGATCTTACCGATACCGATACCTGCACCCAAAACTGCGATACCTGCGCCGATTGCTGCGCCTAACTTACTGATTCCAACACCTGCAGCTGCCTGCAATAAAATTGACATTAACATAATTCTTCAAATTTAAATGGTTATACTTTTTCTGTTTTTATCTCTTTTAGTTTTCTTTTGCGTGACCTTTCACGCGTGACAGTCCGATGAATACGGCTGACAACATCGTAAATACATAAGCCTGGATGAAAGCTACCAGAATTTCAAGCGCATCCATAAAGATACCGAATACCACGGCAACGAAGGTCATGGAACCGTTGATGACCGGTCCGGCCTTTACGGTGATGAAAATGATAGCGATCAGACTCAGAATGGCTGCGTGGCCTGCCATGATATTGGCAAAAAGACGGATCATCAGGGCGAACGGCTTGGTGAATATTCCGAAGAACTCGATCAGCGGCATCATGGGTACCGGAGCTTTCAGCCAGGTCGGAACATCGGGCCAGAAGATTTCCTTCCAGTATTCCTTTGAACCGTAAAGGTTGGTCAGCACGAATGTACAGAATGCCAGCACCAGGGTGATCGCAATATTACCGGTTACGTTGGCTCCTCCGGGAAAGATAGGAATCAGTCCCATCAGGTTGTTGACCAGCACAAAGAAAAAGGCGGTCAGCAAATAAGGAGCATAACGCTTGTAGTCTTCACCGATACAGCCTTTGATGACATCTTCGTAGATCATCAGCACCAGAGCTTCAATCATGCCGACTCCGCCTTTCGGTGCTCCCTGTTCTACCGGATGCTTCTTGTACCAGCGGACACAGCTCATCAGGATAATGAGCAGCACGGCACTGTTGATGAAGAGTCCCAGCACATTCTTCGTGATGGAAATATCCAGCGGCCTTACTTCCTCGCCGGCAGCGTTGCGCTCCACGATCTTTCCGTCGTAAGCACCTCCCCTGGCGATGTAAAGGCCTTCATATTCCCCTTCTTCCAGACGGGAAGAAGAAAAGACATGCCAGCCGGTACTGCTATGCACGATGACCGGAAGCGGAATACTCAGCGTCTTGCCCCCGATGGTGGCGATGTGCCACTCGTAAGCGTCACCGATGTGTCCGAATACCAGTTCATTCACATTTACTTCCCCGGCTTCCGTTGCAGACGCCTCCTGTGCCTGAACACTGGCCGACGTTGCCAGCAGCAGGGAAAGCATTAGGACTATGTACCGTAATTTTTTCATTTTTTATTCTTTTGTCTTAGTTTCAGTTTCTCCTCAAAGCGAAGGAAAAAACGAGTTTCAAAAATCAGAAACGCAAAGTAGAAGAACATGAATGTAGCAATGAAAGCCACCACTTCATGCCTGATTACGAATCCGTAGAAAATCAGGACGAAAGCGCTTAATATAAATTTCAGCACTTTACAGACCAGATAGGTCATGGCCAGTTTTTCCAGACCCAGGCGATAGCTGAACGAAAAGAATGCTATGTAAAGCAAACCGAACAGATAAAAGAATATCGGAATGGCAGGAAACCAGAGGAAATACCTTTCCGGTATAAATAGGTGATACACTATGGCCACCAGACCTGTCAACACTACACCGATGACGGTGAGTTCCTTGATAAACTTTTTTCTTACGGTTAACAAAAACATAGTATCGTGCAGTTTTTCATCCGGAAAGCTGCTAAAAACATCTTTGATTCAACAAATGCCTGTGTGGGGAGAAGCAATCCCGTTCAGAGTTCCACGCATGCGGAAACTGAATTGTCTCTGACCTCCACGAATCCTCCTGCAATCTGCAGGACCTGTGTTTCCTTTCCGACAGTATATTTCAACTCTCCGGCCCCTAATGAAGAAATCAGCGGAGCATGTCCCGGAAGAATCTGGAAGCTACCCACTTCACCGGGCAATGTCACCGAAAGTACCTTTCCGTCATATACGGTCCGTTCAGGTGAAACGACTGTCAGATGTAATTCTTTCGTATCCATACGCTTATCCCTTTGCTGCCTCCAGCAGTTTCTTACCCTTTTCGATGGCGTCTTCAATCGTACCTACATTCAGGAAGGCCTGTTCAGGCAGATAGTCGACTTCACCGTCCAGAATCATCTTGAAACCTTTGATTGTATCTTCAATGGAAACCATCACACCCGGAACGCCGGTAAACTGTTCGGCCACGGCAAACGGCTGTGAAAGGAAACGCTGTACACGGCGGGCACGGTTGACTGTCAGACGGTCTTCGTCAGAAAGTTCGTCCATACCCAGGATGGAGATGATATCCTGAAGTTCCTTGTTACGCTGCAGAATCTGTTTCACACGCTGTGCAGTCTCGTAGTGTTCCTTGCCCACGATCAGCGGATCCAGAATACGTGAGGTTGATTCCAGCGGGTCAACAGCCGGATAGATACCCAGCTCGGTGATTTTACGACTCAGCACGGTTGTGGCATCCAGGTGAGTAAAGGTGGTTGCCGGTGCCGGGTCTGTCAAGTCATCGGCAGGCACATAGACAGCCTGTACTGAAGTAATAGAACCGTTCTTCGTAGAAGTGATTCGTTCCTGCATCTGTCCCATTTCCGTAGCCAGTGTCGGCTGGTAACCTACGGCCGAAGGCATACGTCCCAGCAAGGCTGAAACTTCTGAACCGGCCTGGGTGAAACGGAAGATGTTGTCAATGAAGAACAGGATATCACGCGGACCGTTGTCACCGGTCTTGCGGTCACGGAAGGATTCTGCCAGGGTCAGTCCGGAAAGAGCCACAGACTGACGGGCGCCGGGAGGTTCGTTCATCTGTCCGAACACCATCGCTACCTGAGACTTCTCAACTTCGTTGTAGTCTACCTTTGACAAGTCCCAGTTGCCTTCTTCCATGCTCTTCAGGAACTCGTCTCCGTAGCGGATAACTCCGGATTCAATCATCTCACGCAACAGGTCGTTACCTTCACGTGTACGTTCACCGACACCGGCGAATACGGAGAATCCGTTGTGCTTCTTGGCAATGTTGTTGATTAATTCCTTGATGAGGACCGTCTTACCTACTCCGGCACCTCCAAACAATCCGATCTTACCACCTTTCAAATAAGGTTCCAGCAGATCAATTACCTTAATACCTGTGAAAAGGACTTCCTGGGTCGTAGCCAGATCTTCAAACTTAGGCGGTTCGCGGTGAATGGGGAAACCGTCCGTACGATCGAGTTCCTTCATTCCGTCGATGGTTTCACCGACTACATTCATCACACGTCCCTTGATCTGGTTTCCTACCGGCATCGTGATAGATTGTCCGGTCGGGACGACCTCCATTCCGCGCTGCAATCCGTCGGTACTGTCCATGGCTACGGTACGCACCGTATCTTCTCCGATGTGCTGCTGTACTTCAACGACCAGTGTACGGCCATCTTTACGCACAATTGTCAGCGCATCGTGGATACTAGGTAACGCAATGTCCGCATCTTGCCCTTCCAGATTGAAGTGCACATCGACCACCGGTCCGATTACCTGCGAAATGTGTCCAACGATTTTTGACATAAGCAATTCTTTTTAAATTAAAAGTATCTCCGATTTTGTTCTTCAAACGTCTGGTTTTTTCCTTTTTCAGAAAGTGCCTTTCCGTTTGTTTCGGTTACGCAAATTTACTGAATAAAATCACTAAGGTGTTATCGCATGTAACATTTTTTAGCCCTAAAACTATGTTATCAGACATAAATCAAGGGATATAGAACAAGTGTATTTATAGAACAAAAGGTTTCTAAACATTTATTCACACGGAGAAAAATAAAAAAACGGCTCTGGAGTACACAGAAAGCCGTTTTTTGTGCAAAAGTGAAATGTTCAGATTTCTTATTTTTTCTTTAACCAGATGGCCTGAACCTTCCGGCGGATGGCCAGAACATTGGCTGCCGAGACGAGAATAAAGAGGAAAAGACCGGTTATCCAGGCTGCGAGCAGACTCCCTGCCTCCATGCCCGGAAGCAGATGTTCCAGAGTTCCCAGATAGGCAGAACGGACTGGCAATACAAGAGCCATACCGATCAGCAGGACGGCTGCATTCAGCAGAACGGCCAACATCTGATAAGGGAGTGAAACCCGGGCCGGACTATAGCCGATCAGCAGCAAGGTTTCAAGCTTGACCGTATTCTTCTGCAAAAGTAAATAAATGCTGAGCATCAGGAGGGCAAATGACAGGAAACTGATCACCAGCCCGACCGAGAGCACCAGTCCGACCGTCATTCGCAGGAACCAGGTTGTTTTCCCGGCATCCAGCTTGTCACTTTCAGTGGTGTATCCCTGCTGCTGAAAGTATTGGGCAATCCGTTCATCAGCCGGATTGTTCACTTCCAGAATCAGGCGCGACGGACTCTTCTCTTTTTCTTCTCCGTAAGTGCTGTTGGCCCAGTTCATGAAATCTTCGGGAACCAGAATCGTATTCAGCCGGTTCGAGAATCCCACGATACGTCCCTTCAGTGTCTTCACCTGTCCGCGTCCGGACATCCGGATATCCAGCGTCATCATTCCCATGACACTTTCCGAAAGCTGGGGAAGATTGCGGCTCTGGGCAAAACCGAAATTATAGAGATTCAGATAATTCCGGGGAATAATGATTGGTATTTCTTCCTGTCCCGGACGATAAGTCCAGTCATCTACCTTCACATCGACAAAACGGTCGGGAACCGATTCAAAAAACATGGCCGTAGAAAGCTGCATGCCCTGCATTCCCATACCGGCAGACACTTTGAAACGGGCTGGCTGAAAAGCCCCCACGCTCTCCGTGAAAGGCTGCTTCTCCAGTTTTGCCATTTCCGCATCCGAAAAAGTGCCGTCCCGTCCGACCAGCGAACCGAGTGTACTGACTTCTTTATTTATAATCAGGTAATCCTTTTTCAAGAAGCTGTCTCCCTGTGTAAATACCGGAAGCACATCCTTATAGAACTGTACACTGAGCAGGACAATAACCATACCACAGAGGTTTGCCAGAAAGAACCCGGTCAGTTGCGACACGCTCAGATGCTGCCTTAATAATTTCCAAACCATATCTTCATCCGATTTCAAATTAATGTATTACAGTGAAAGTACCCGGTCATACGCCAGTTCCAGATGTTTTCCGATGGAGGTTACAATGATTCCGGCTCCCTGTCTGGCGGCTTCTTCTGTCAGAATACGGGCCATGCAACGTCCGTTCCCGTCATCCAGGTGACTGATCGGTTCGTCCAGAAAAATAAAGTCGAAAGGCTGGCACAAGGAGCGGATAAATGCCACACGCTGTTGCTGTCCGAACGACATCTGCCCCACCTTGCGGTCCCATTTATCGGCAATGCCCAGTTCTTCAAACCACTGCCGGATCTCCGAACGTTTCCTGTAACCGGTCAGGCTGTTTTTCAGCTGCACATTCTCCCAGGCTGTGAGTTCCTCAAACAGACGGAGTTCCTGAAACAGCATGCTCAGGGAACGTTTCCGGATTTCTACCCAGCGGGATACGGAAATGTTCCGGATATTTTCTCCATCAAAGGACAGGATGCCCTGATAGTCTTTCCGGTATCCATAAATAAAACTGCACAGAGAAGATTTTCCGGTACCCGAAGCAGCTTCTACCAGATATTTCTGTCCTTTCTGGAAGGCCAGCTGACGATGCCAGACATCCGAAGTGATGCGGTCATTGCCGGCAAATACTTCCGGCAGGACCTGTTGGAGTTCAATGACATGCATGGTCAGCTGTTTATCAGGTTCATGGTATGTACGGCAACCAGTGCAGCCGTCTCCGTACGCAGGCGGGATTTGCCGAGGCTGACGGCACGGAAGCCTTTTTCTTCGGCTCTGGCCACTTCTTCCGGACTAAAGTCCCCTTCCGGTCCGATCAGCACCAGGGCGTCTTCGCCCGGAACCAGCACATCCTTCAGCAGGGGTTTCTCGCCCTCATAGCAGTGAGCAATGAATTTCTGTCCCGGAAAATCGCGCTCCATAAATTTCATGAAATCCGTCATCTCGTTGACGACAGGTTTCCGGGCCTTGAGCGACTGTTTTACCGCAGAAACAACAATCTTTTCCACCCGTTCCGTCTTGATAACCTTGCGCTCCGAGAAACGGCAGTTCAGAAAACTCAATTCATCAAAACCGATTTCCGTCGCTTTTTCAGCCAGCCATTCAATGCGGTCCATATTCTTGGTAGGTGCCAAAGCCAGATGCAGATGTCCTTTCCAGAAAGGTTCCTGCGGAATGGTTTCCAGAATTTTCACCTGACAGCGTTTGTTCGTAGCCGCACTGATGACAGCCTTGTAGAAACAGCCTTTTCCATCGGTCAGCATAACTTCATCGCCCATACCCAGGCGGAGCACCCGCAGACAATGTCCGGCTTCTTCTTCCGGGAGCTCATTGCTGACAGCAATGTCCGGAGTATAAAATACATGCATATTGTTCCTTGTTTTATAAATGAAGAGGATTGGGTTCCTCTGTTTCTTTCTCTTCTTTCCGGCGCTTGATTTCATCGCGCAACTGCGATGCACGCTCATAATCTTCCTGTTTGACAGCCTCTGCCAGGGCCTGTTCCAGCATATCAGTGCTGACAGCATTGACCGTCAGCGTATAGACAGATCCGTCCGGAGAGATATTTCTCAGACGCTCACGTTCCAGCAACTCTTCTTCGATATAGATCGGGAAATGAGCACGCATGGACAAAGCCACGACGTCTGTCGTACGTGCATCCGCTTCATATTCCGAACCATCCGGACGCTCCATGTACAAATGCGTATAATAGATTCCATCCTTGACATCATAAATCACTGCCTGAATGAAATCCATTCCTCCTTCGTAGATCAGGTTCATCAGCAGTTCATGGGTAAACGGGCGCGGTGTCCGGTAACCGATCTGGGCCATTTTGATGGCCTGGGCTTCCGGAGCCCCGATAATCACCGCCAGTTTTCTGTCCTTTCCTCCTTCAGCCTCTGTCAGTACCATTGCATAGGAATCAGACGGTTTCAACACCGTTGACATATCGCCGAAAAACATTTCAATCATTCTCATTTCCTTACGTGTTTATATTTAAAGACAAAGGCAAAAACGACAGCTACGATCAAGGCGTATCCGGCAAATATGTACCAGGCACAGCTCCAGCCTTCAATCTGGGGAGCTGTACTGTTGAAATCAACAAAGCGGTTGACCACCCATTGGGCACTCAGCGTACCGACTGTAGCTCCAATACCATTCGTCATGATGATAAACAGTCCCTGTGCGCTGGAACGGATGGAAATATCAGTTTCCTTGTCAACAAACAAGGAACCGGAGACATTGAAGAAGTCAAAGGCAACGCCATAGACCAGCATGGACAGAATAAACATCCAGACTCCGTTTCCCGGATTACCGGCACCGAACAAGGCGAAGCGAAGTACCCAGGCTCCCATGGCAATCAGCATGACCCGCTTGATTCCGAAACGTCCCAGGAAGAACGGAATCAGCAGAATGCAGCAGGTTTCACTGATCTGAGAGAGGGAAATCAGCAGATTGGCATGCTGTACGCCAAATGTATTCGCATATTCAGGAATCACGCTGAAGCTGGTGATGAAAGGATTGGCGAATCCGTTGGTAATCTGCAGGGAAACTCCCAGCAGCATGGAGAAGATAAAGAAAACGGCCATCTTCCGCTGCTTGAACAGCAGGAAGGCTTTCAGGCCCAGGGCTTCAACAAAAGATTTTTTCTCCTGGCCACCTCCGCTTGTCGGACATTCCGGCAGCGTATTGGCATAAAGAGCCAGCAGAACTCCCCAGGCAGCACAGGTGAAGAACTGGTTGGGGGTAGCCTGGAATCCCAGTAAATCAACCAGCCACATGGAACAGATAAAACCAATGGTTCCAAAAGTCCGGATCGGCGGGAAAGCTTTGATGGTATCCAGACCGGCCTGGTCAAGAGCCGAATATGCAACGGAATTGGAAAGAGCCAGTGTCGGCATATAGAATGCAACACTGACGGAATAGAAGGCAAACAGGACCTCAAAAGATACTGCATTTCCGGAAACCGTTCCATAATATCCCGCCCCTCCCATAAACAGGGCGGCCAATAAGTGACAGATGCCCAACAGACGTTGTGCCGGCACCCAGCGGTCGGCTATAATTCCCATAATGGCGGGCATAAACAAGGAAACGATTCCTTGCATGGCATAAAAAATTCCGATGTGATTACCCAAACCGATTCCGGCCAGATAAGTCCCCATCGATGTCAGATAGGCCCCCCACACGGCAAACTGCAGGAAGTTCATCAAAATCAGTCGGGCTTTAATGTTCATGGTTTTTCAGTTTTTTGTTAGTTAAGTTCAGGCTTTTTGCCCGAACAAATATAGAGAATATTCGGGAACTAACGAAAAAACGGACAGAAATTTGTACGGAAAGTCCTCGATACTGTCATAAAAGGGAACTGTTTCTCCTGAAAAGCCTCAGAAGCCCAGGCTGAGGCCGAAGACAAAATACGCTCCTTCCGTAGCCGGATTCCATGTTACACGGGCAAAAACGGGTAATGTGAATGAAGTCGTCACCGGCAATTCTTTCGTAGCCTGCAGACTGACTTCCGTTACTTCAAATCCATTGGCTCCGGAACTTTCTTCATCGGTTGCATTATAGTAGTCGGTTGCCCAGGGAACAGCACCGGCTTCCACATTCCAGTCGATCCCTGCCAAAGCAAAGGGAACATTCACTGACAGGAAAGAAGAATAGGCCCGCTTCCCGCTTTCCGTCTGTCCGTCACCACCGGCGAAATTTGTATACCAGTTAAGAGCTGCCCAGCCGAAATCATAACCGACCTGTGCCTCGAAGACATGACTGGTGCTGTGCGCTCCGTAATGAAAATACCCAGGTCCTTCATTGGTCCAGTAATCCGTAACGGACACACTGAATCCGCCCCGCTCATAGCCGAGAGTCAGATCTATTTCTTCCGTATCCTCACGGGTAAAGCCGACAGAACCCCATGCACTCAGTGAAAGCCCGTTCCATCCCAGTTCGATGGTTGGCTGGACACTGACACCTCCCAGATCCTGTCCTCTCCAGACATACCGGCTTACCAGATCAGCCCCTACACTTGCTTCCACTTTTTCACCTGCCTGTACTTTTTCTGCACAAGCCATCCCTGCAATCGCCACTGCGACTGCAGCCATCATCGTTTTTCTCATTCTACTGCTGTTTTTGTTATCCTTTTCTAATCTTGATTACGTGCGTTATGATCCGCCAGTCTACACCTTCATTCATCTTCCGGCCAGCAACGTTTCCAGTTCCCGTTGCAGACGTTCCGTCACTTCTTCCACTGATATTTCATGCCCTGTTTCACGGGCTATGGAGGTGACTCCTCTATCTATAAAGCCACAAGGATGAATGTAGCTGAAGTAACGGAGATCCGTATTGACATTCAGCGCCAGCCCGTGCATGGTAACAAAATGACTGCTTCTCACTCCCATGGCACAAATCTTGCGTTCCCGGGGAGTTCCCGTTTCCAGCCACACTCCGGTGGCTCCGTCCACCCTTCCCGCTTCAATGCCGTAAGACGCACAGACCCTGATGACCGCTTCTTCCAGCAGATGCAGATATTCCTTCAGTCCCAGATGAAAATCTTCCAGGTTCAGAATCGGATAACACACCAGCTGTCCGGGACCATGATAAGTAATGTCCCCTCCGCGGTCAATATGAAACAGGGAAGCTCCGATGCGCTCCAGCTGCTCTTCACTCAGCAACATATTGGCTGCCTTGCCGTGGCGGCCTAAGGTGTATACATGCGGATGCTGGCAAAACACGATGCGATTGACGTACGGACGTCCCTCCTGTTTGGCGTTTACCAGTTCGTCGAACAGTTCTGTCTGGCGCTGCCAGGCTTCCGGATACGAGATTACTCCCCAGTTTTCTATTTCCATATCAGTCTGTTAATGAATTACTCGTGCAAAATAAGCACATTTCTTTAACATATAGCAAGAAATTAGTTACTTTTTTTAAATGGTCGTTTCGGGAACTTATGCTATATTTGTCCTATCGGAACTTTTGCTTCCGGTGTCCATGACAAAAAAAATGAATATATGAACAGAAGAATTATTTTACTTACCGCCACTGTACTGGCCGTTACCGGATGTTTTTTCATGCAGGGATGCATCCAGCAGCACGCTCCTGCCTTCCCCGAAATTGCCAGTATTCAGGCAGACACGACCGTTTTGCTGAAACCGGAAGTGGAAACTTCACCGGACTGCCGCATTTCCATTGATTTTATGTATCTGAAGCCGGCTTCTCCCACAGATTCCGTTTCGGAAGCTGTCAACCGGATATTCTATGAGACCGTTTCAGAGAAGACGGCAGGTGCAGGTTCACTGACTCCGGAAGCCTTTGTCAATTCCATGAAAGAGGGCTACATCGACGGATACAGAAAAAATCTTCAGAAATTCTACGACGCAGATCTGCACAACGGAGTCAAGCAAGAAGATATCCCTGCCTGGTATAACAACGAGTATGAGATTACCTCCACCCTGGAAATGGGACGCGACAGCGTATGGAATTATCAGGTATCCATTTTTGAAGATACCGGAGGTGCACATCCCAACACCCGCGGAAAATGGGTCAACATTGATGCTGCCACCGGAAAGCTGCTGACACGCAAGGATGTTTTCCTCCCCAACACCGATCAGGCCATCTGCGAAATGATCTTAAAGCAATTATTGAACGAAGCGAATAAACGTCTTGAAACAGACACGATTAGTTCCATCGAAGGACTTCGTTCCGTCGGAGCTTTGCTGGAAGGAGACCTGTTCGTTCCCGACAACTTCAAGCTGGGTAAGGATGGAGTGACTTTCCTCTACAACCGTTATGACATTGCTCCCTACACTATGGGAGATTTCCAGCTTACCGTACCTTATGCCGAGATAGAAAACTGCTTACTGAAAAAATAAAACCGAAACAAAGAAAAAGATATGGATATTATACTGAAATATTTTCCTAACCTGACCGATACGCAAAAGGCACAGTTTGCTGCCCTCTATGATCTTTATACAGACTGGAACAGCAAGATCAATGTCATTTCGCGCAAGGACATAACCAATCTTTATGAACATCACGTGCTGCATTCCCTGGGCATCGCCAAGGTGATTAACTTCAAGCCCGGTACAGAGGTGATGGATCTGGGAACAGGAGGCGGTTTCCCCGGTATTCCTCTGGCTATACTTTTCCCCGATACCCACTTTCATCTGGTGGACAGTATCGGCAAGAAGGTTCGCGTAGCTACGGAAATCGCTGCTGCCGTCGGACTGAAAAATGTCACGACCCGTCACTGCCGGGCTGAGGAAGAGAAACAGCGCTTTGACTTTGTGGTGAGCCGGGCAGTCATGCCTCTGACCGATCTGCTGAAGATCATCCGTAAGAATATCAGCAAGGAACAGCGGAATGCCCTTCCCAACGGACTGATTTGCCTGAAGGGAGGAGAACTGGAAAAAGAAGTATTCCCCGTCAAGCACCAGACGCTGATCCACGATCTCAAGGAAGACTTCACAGAAGAATTCTTCGAAACCAAGAAAGTGGTCTACGTGACCATCAACGGACAATGAATCAGACTTTAAAACTCTACCGCTATGAATATAAAACGTTTTGAATTCAATATGTTTCCCGTCAACTGTTACGTGTTGTGGGACGACACCAAAGAAGCTGTAGTCATCGATGCCGGATGTTATTACCCGGAAGAACAACAGCGTCTCAAGGATTTTCTGGTCAATAACGGCCTTCAGCTGAAACATCTGCTGAATACCCATCTTCACCTGGATCACATTTTCGGCAATGCATTCATGGAACGGGAATTCGGTATAAAGCCTGAGGCCAATCAGGAAGATGAATTCTGGCTGGCCAAGGCTGCCGGCCACTGCCGTATGTTCGGCTTTCAGATCAACGAATCACCGGCTCCTCTGGGAGGATATATCTGTGACGGCGATGTGATCCGCTTTGGGAATACGAATCTGGAAGCCATCCATGTACCCGGCCACTCCCCGGGCAGCCTGGTCTTCTACTGCCGGGCAGCCAACTGTCTGTTCAGCGGAGATGCTCTCTTCAAGGGAAGCATCGGACGTACAGACCTGGAAGGCGGCGATTTTGAAACATTGAGAGAACACATCTGCAGCAACCTGTTTTCGCTTCCGGCTGAAACCGTTGTCTATCCGGGCCATGGAGAACCGACAAGCATCGGAGCGGAAAAAATGACCAATCCGTTTTTCAGATAAATCTTTTTAACGAAATAAACCTTATACGTATCATGGAAACAACAAAATTTGCGAACCGACACATTGGCATTGAGGAGAAAGATCTTCCTCAAATGCTGGGGAAAATAGGTGTAAAAACACTTGATGAGCTGATTGATAAGACCATTCCGTCACAGATACGTCTGAAACAGCCGCTGCCGCTTGCTCCGGCTATGACAGAACGGGAATTTGCCATGCACATTGCGGAACTCGCATCACAAAACAAACTTTACAAAACGTACATCGGGGCCGGATGGTATGACAGCGTTACACCGGCCGTCATCCAGCGTAATGTCTTTGAAAACCCCGTATGGTACACCTCCTATACGCCTTACCAGGCTGAAATCTCACAGGGACGACTGGAAGCCCTGCTGAACTTCCAGACAGTGGTGAGTGACCTCACCGCCATGCCGTTGGCCAACTGCTCCCTGCTGGATGAAGCAACAGCTGCTGCCGAAGCAGCTACCATGATGTTCGGCCTGCGTTCACGTGCCCAGCAGAAAGCTGGAGCCGATACACTTTTCGTAGACGAAGAGGTCTTCCCGCAAGTACTGGCAGTGATCCGCACACGTGCCATTCCGCAAGGCATGAAAATCCGGACAGGCAATTACAAGACTTTGGAATTTACTCCCGATATCTTCGGCTGCATCGTTCAGTATCCGAACAACAGCGGAAGTGTGGAAGACTACCGCGCCTTCACCGAACAGGCTCATGCTGCCGGCTGCAAAGTAGCCGTTGATGCCGATATCATGGCACTCGTACTGCTGACTCCTCCGGGTGAATGGGGAGCTGACATCGTTTTCGGAAGCACCCAGCGGCTGGGTATCCCGATGTTCTATGGCGGACCGTCGGCTGCCTACTTCGCTACCCGCGACGAATACAAACGGAATATGCCGGGACGTATCATCGGTCTCTCAAAAGACAAATACGGACACTTGTGTTACCGCATGGCACTTCAGACCCGCGAGCAGCATATCAAGCGTGAAAAAGCGACTTCCAATATCTGTACCGCACAGGCCCTTCTTGCAACCATGAGCGGTTTCTATGCCGTTTATCACGGACCGGAAGGCCTGAAAGAAATTGCCGGACGAATTCACAGCATCGCCGTTTGGATGAGCAAACAGCTGACCAGACTGGGATACAAGCAGCTGAATGAAGTTTTCTTTGATACCTTGCGCCTGCAGTTGCCGGATCATGTTTCTGTTCCCAAGCTGCGTACCATCGCCCTGAGCAAGGAAATCAACCTCCGCTATTTTGACAATGGAGAAGTGGGACTGAGCATTGACGAGGCAACTACCGTGGCCGATGCCAACCTGCTGATGACCGTCTTCGGCATTGCAGCAGAAGAACCGGTTCCTGACGTTGCCGAAATCCCCGATGCCCCGGCTTTCACCGGCGACCTGAAACGAACAAGCGGTTTCCTGTCGCACGAAGTCTTCAACCGCTATCATACGGAAACAGAAATGATGCGCTACATCAAGCGGCTGGAACGGAAAGATATTTCCCTTGCTCACTCCATGATCTCACTTGGTTCCTGCACCATGAAACTGAATGCCGCATCCGAAATGCTGCCACTCAGCAACATGGCCTGGATGGGTATGCATCCATTGGTTCCGGAAGACCAGGCACAGGGCTACCGCACGCTGATTGCCAATCTTTCCGAACAGCTGAAGACCATTACCGGATTTGCAGGAGTAACTTTACAGCCCAACTCCGGAGCTGCCGGAGAATATACCGGTCTGCGTATCATCCGAAGTTATCTGGAAAGTATCGGACAGGGACACCGTAACCTCGTGCTGATTCCGGCTTCGGCTCACGGAACAAATCCGGCTTCGGCTGTACAGGCCGGCTACCAGCCGCTGACCTGCGCCTGCGACGAACATGGAAACGTGGATCTGAATGACCTGCGCGAAAAAGCAGAAGCTAACCGAGACAATCTGGCTGCCCTGATGATCACTTATCCGTCTACCCATGGAATCTTTGAAGAAGAAATTGCAGAAATCTGCCAGATTATCCATGCATGCGGTGCCCAGGTCTATATGGACGGGGCCAACATGAATGCCCAGGTAGGCCTGACCAATCCCGGAACCATCGGAGCTGATGTCTGCCACCTGAATCTGCACAAGACCTTTGCCAGTCCTCACGGAGGAGGCGGTCCCGGTGTAGGCCCTGTATGCGTAGCCGAACACCTGGTTCCGTTCCTGCCCGGACATGCCCTGTTCGGCAACGATGCCAATGAAGTATCTGCGGCTCCTTACGGAAGTGCCGGCATTCTTCCCATCACTTATGCCTATATCTGCATGATGGGAGCTGACGGACTGGCCCGTGCGACGAAAGCTGCGATTCTGAACGCCAACTATCTGGCAGCCTGTCTCAAGGATACCTATGGCATTGTCTACCATGGAAAGAATGGTTTCGTCGGTCACGAGATGATTCTGGAATGCCGCAAGATCCACGAAGAAAGCGGTATTTCGGAAAACGACATTGCCAAGCGACTGATGGATTACGGCTACCATGCTCCTACCCTGTCATTCCCCGTACATGGCACACTGATGGTGGAGCCAACCGAAAGTGAAAGCCTGGCGGAACTGGATAATTTTGTTGATACGATGCAGGCTATCTGGAAGGAAATTGAAGAAGTGAAGAATGGAGACGCTGCCCGTGAAGACAATGTGCTGGTCAATGCACCGCATCCTGAATACGAAGTGGTAGGCAACCAGTGGAATCATGGCTACAGCCGCGAAAAGGCCGCATACCCCATTGAAAGCGTCCGCTGGAACAAGTTCTGGATCAATGTAGCCCGTGTAGACAATACGCTGGGTGACCGCAAACTTCTTCCTACCCGCTACGGCAGCTTTGACTGATCTGTCCGGGAATAATATTTAAAAGACTTTGTATTTAACACGGGTCGCATTATTTATTTCATCATAAAAATAAGAGGGTGTGCCATAAGGTTTAAAACTTAAGCATCACCCTCTTATATTTTCAGGAACAGTCCCTGATTTTATCTGTTGGGAGTTTCCCAAACTTTCGTTTCACTGCATTTCAGGTCTGCCGACTGATCTCCGCATCTCAATTTGAAATCTCCTGCTTCCAGACGCCATTTGCCGTCGTATCCCACAAAAGCCAGATCACTTCCCCGGATCGTCATGGTCACAGTCCGGGTCTCATTGGGTTGCAGAGCCACTTTCTCAAAGTTACGCAGGCGGATATTGTCAGGAGTGGTGCTTGCCACCAGATCCTGGGAATACAGCAACACGGCCTCCTTGCCTGCCATCTTGCCCACATTCGTGACCTCCACTGACACGGTAATTTCGTCAGAGGCGGTAAATGTCGGCTTGTCGACTTTCAGATTTGCATACTGATAAGCAGTATAGCTCAAGCCATATCCGAAGGGCCACTGCACGTCCATCACCGAATCATAATTGTAATTGCCATTCATCTGCCCCATGCTTTCACAAGGTTTATAATCGTAAGTAGCCAGTGCATTGGCATATTTCGGATAAGTAAACGGCATTCTGGCACTGAAATTCGCATCGCCCGCCATCAGATTAGCCAGTGCATCTCCTCCGTAATTACCCGGAAGCATGATGTTGATAATCCCTTCGGCCAGCGGCTCTATGTCACTGATGATACGCGGACGGCCCTGGTTCAGAACCAGAATGACCGGTTTGCCTGTCTGAGACAATGCCTTCACCAGATTGCGCTGGTTGGCAGAAAGCGTCAGATCCGTAAGGTTACCGGGTGTCTCACAGTAAGAGTTCTCACCGATACAGGCCACTATGACATCTGCACGGGCAGCAGCAGCTACTGCCTTGCTTATTTCAGGAGTGTTTTCTTCCCACCAGTTGCCGGAAGCAGCATACGTCACACCCGGCTCATAAATGATATTTTCCTTTCCATACTTGTTGCACAGAGATTCATAGATCGTATTATACGCACCTGCACAATTGTCTGCCTGATCGCCCTGCCAGGAATACGACCAGCCTCCGTTAAGACAACGCATGGAGTTGGCATTGGGTCCTGTCAGCAGAATTTTCTTTCCCGGAACAAGGGGAAGGACATTGTTCTCATTCTTGAGCAGGATCTCAGACTCCTCTGCTGCCTGAAGAGCAACTTTGGCAAACTCTTCCGAGCCGAACTTGTCATATTTCCGGATATCCCAATAAGGGTTCTCAAAAAGGCCGAGACGGTATTTCAGACGCAACACGCGGGCAACTGCATCATCAATCCGGCTCATCGGTACCTCTCCCTCTTCCACCAGTTCTTTCAGACAGGTGCAGAAACTCACCTCATAGGGAACCATCGACATATCAATTCCCGCATTGATGGCAATCTTGATCGCTTCTTTCTTCGAAGCTGCAATATGATCACGTGTACACAGGTTGTTGATGTCTGCCCAGTCTGTAACGATCATTCCGTCCCAGTTCAGTTCCTCCTTCAGCCATCCGGTCAGCAGTTCGCGGTTGGCATGGAAAGGCATACCTTCATTCACTCCCGAATTGACCATCACGCTCAATACACCGTTGCGTACGGCTTCCATGAAAGGAGCAAAATGTTTTTCCCGCATCTCTGTGCGTGAAATGGAAGACGGCGTACGGTCTTTTCCCGACACCGGAACTCCATACCCCATGTAATGCTTCATGCAGGCAGCAATGTTATATTCTCCGATGTGATTGGGATCATTCCCCTGAAAACCGGCTACTGCAGCCTTACCCATTTCGGCATTGACATAACAGTCTTCTCCATAATTTTCCCACATTCGTGGCCAGCGGGGATCACGTCCCAGGTCAACCACAGGAGCATACGTCCAGGGGATGCAACAGGCTCTGGTCTCGTATGCCGAGATTTCAGCACCTTTTCGTGTCAGTTCCCGGTTGAAAGATGCTGCCATGTTGATTCCTTGCGGAAACATGATCCCGTCCAGTGTATAGGTGGTTCCGTGAATCTGGTCAACCCCGTAAATGCAAGGTATTCCGATCTCCTTCATCGATTTGTCCTGGATAATCCGGATGGCTTCCGCCCATTTCTCTTTCTTCTGGGCTATTCCCATCGGAACATTCAGCAAAGATCCCACTTTATATTTCCCGATCACCGTGTCCAGTTTTGCCTCGCTGAGCGTAAAACCGTTTTTCTTGCTGGCTTCAAAGTCCGTCACCACATCAATCGTGATTTCACACATTTGCCCGATCTTTTCTTCGAGTGTCATTTTTTTCAGCCACTGACGGATGTTGGCTTCAATCTCAGGATCAGAAGGTATGGCAGGTGATACCTTGTTTTCTACCTGGCTACAGGCACAGACCTGAATGCCCAGTAAGAATGCTGCTGCCGTTTTCATTAAATTTTTCATGGTACGATTTATATCATATTTAGTTGATAGGCTGTTATTTATCTGTATATGGTATAGCCTCCAGATACATGTCTTTCAGATTGATAATCACTTTCGAGAATTTCTCCAGAAGGTTCAGGCCGAGAAAACCGTCTTCCTGTCCGTTCGAGAAGGCCGCCTTGTCCAGTTGTCCCGTATGCAGGTCAATTCCGGTATTGACACCGACCGAATCCAGCACTGCCGTACCGCTTCCGATACGGAACTCCTTCTGCGGCAGAATGTAACTGCGGGTAATGCTCACCCCTCCTATTCCCGCCTGACGGAGCGAATCCGGAATGCCCACGGCTTCCACTTCTTTCCGGTGACGTCCATACCAGGCCGGCTGCATATTGGTGTAATAGGAACCCGTATCAAAATGGAAATAAAGTGGAGCACCTGTCTCGTCCGCCACCTTTACCTGCAAGCATTCCGAGTCTGTACGGATCATATTGCTTTCCCTGAGCGGACTGGGCATAGGAACAGCCGGTATGACAAACTCCCGACGGGCAAAGTCCAGCTGAATTTCCTGCATACGAAGCAGGATGGGAAGACCAACGACAGGCGGAAGCTGAAGATCCTTGCCCAATCTGTCAGCTTCGGCATGTCCCGTCTGGAGGTCTACCACATAAAAAGGTACATTTATCCAAGCCATTCCACCAATGCGCAGGGTATCTGCCATCGCATAATATCCCTGCTTCATGCCTCCAATCCCTCCGACGGTAACATCCATACCCAGCCGCCGCAAGCCATACTTTTCTGCCTGCTCCGGAGTGACCATGTTGCTGCCCGCTCCCGTATCGAGTACCATACGGCCCGCCTGTCCGTTTATGCTTCCGTCCATTTCAATAAAGTGCTGATCCGTTTCATGCTCCGTCACCATCGGGAAACGGTATTCTCCTGCCTTGTGCAGCGGTTGACAGACAGGCCCGCAGGAAGCCAGAAGGCCATACTGACTGGCCATCATACGATACGGAGCAGTCTGCGTGCTGTCCATTCCCAGGGCACCAAGCTGGTCACAAAGATTCCGGATCAGTCCGGCAGCATCGGCATACTGTTCTGTCCGTCCCAGATTGACAGCCAGCAAAACTACCATGTTCAGTGTATGGTCGCCCAGCTCCTGCTGATGCTTGCCCAGCAAATCCGTCAGTACCATACAGGCCGAATCCGGACGGTTAAAGAAATAGTGTGTCATAGCCACTCCCATCTGACGGACCCATGGTGTAACCGAATCAGCCGGAGTGGTTTTCAATTCCTGTGCCAGATCAAACCAGCGGCTTTCGTTCATCAGCTGGCTGATACGTGCATCAGCATGCTGTGCCTGTACGTTCAAGGAGGCGAACAGACAGGATAAGACAAGAATTTTCCTCATCATTTGTCTATACATTTTTAGATGTGACAAATATAAAAAATCTTTCGGTGTTATCACAATTCTTCGTCTGAAGTTCAGTCCTGATACGGCTATCTCAGAATTTCTCAATCACTGATCCATCCGCAAAAGCATAAAGTTTCTGTGAATGTAAAAAAGTTCTCAAATTTCAGTCCTGGTTTTCATGCATACAACTTGAATATTCGGTTTTAATTGCTAAATTCGCAGTAGAATCAAAATCCAGTTGTTATGAGCAAGTTATATCCGGTTGGAGTACAGAATTTTGAAGGTCTGATACACGACGGTTATGTGTATGTAGACAAAACGGCACAGGTGTATGAACTGTTTAACACAAACAAATACTACTTCCTGAGCCGTCCGCGGCGTTTCGGCAAGAGTCTGCTTCTGTCGACAATTGAAGCATACGCACTGGGAAAGAAAGATCTTTTCAAGGGACTGGCGCTGGAAAAACTGGAAAAAGACTGGACCGTATATCCGGTACTGCATCTGGATTTGAACACACAGAAATACGATACTCCCGAATCGCTGACCAGCATTCTGAATGATAATCTGTGCACCTGGGAAAACAGATATGGCGCACGTGAAAGTGAGACAAGCCTCTCTCTCCGTTTCCAGGGCATTATCCGCCGTGCCTGCGAACAGACCGGACGCCGGGTAGTGATCCTCATTGATGAATACGACAAGCCCATGCTGCAGGCTATCGGCAACGAAGCTTTGCAGAATGAATACCGCAGTACCCTGAAGGCTTTTTACGGGGCTCTGAAATCCATGGACGGATGCATCCGCTTCGCTCTGCTGACAGGTGTGACGAAGTTCGGCAAAGTCAGTGTGTTCAGTGACCTGAACAACCTGCGGGATATTTCCATGATTGACCAGTATGCAGAGATTTGCGGTATCAGTGAGAAGGAAATCCATACCTGGTTTGAGGAAGATATCCATGAACTGGCTGCAGCTACCGGGATGAGTTACGAAGAGACCTGCAAGGAATTGAAAACCAATTACGACGGCTATCATTTCACGGAAAACGCGATCGGCATGTACAACCCGTTCAGCCTGCTGAATACCTTCGCCAACCGGCGCTTCGGCAGCTACTGGTTTGAAACGGGAACGCCGACTTACCTGGTTGAACTGCTGAAATTGCACCATTTTCCGATTGAAGATCTGGAACACATCGTGACCAGCCAGCCGGTACTGGACAGCATCGACACGGCTTCCACCGATCCCATCCCCGTCATCTATCAGAGCGGTTACCTGACCATCAAGGGTTACAACAGGATGTTCGAAAACTATACGCTGGGCTTCCCCAACCGGGAGGTGGAACAGGGATTCTTCAAATTCCTCCTGCCAAATTATGCTTCGGTGAGCGTCAGCAAGTCGCCCTACCAGATCCAGTGTTTTGTGGAAGAAATCATGGCGGGAAAGGTGGACGATTTCTTTGAGCGTCTGAAAACCATGTTTGCCGACATTCCCTACGAACTGGCTCGTGACCGGGAAGTGCACTATCAGAACATACTTTACATCATTTTTAAACTGATGGGCTTCTATGTACAGGTGGAATACCATACGAACCGGGGACGGATTGATCTGGTGCTCCAGACACAAGACTACGTGTACATCATGGAATTCAAACTGAACGGAAGTGCGGAAGAAGCGCTGGCACAGATCCGGGCAAAAGGCTACGCAGAGCCTTTTGCCAAGGACAAACGTACGGTCTACAGGGTCGGTGTCAACTTCAGTGACGAGATCCGGAATATTCAGGACATCAAAATCGAAACTCTCTAACAACATTCAGATATGACATCTTCCATCATCACTGCAGCCATGTTGGTCCTTATAGGCCTGCTGGTCTTGAAATTCCCCAAACTTATTGCCGGATACAATACCATGACTCCAGAGCAACAGAAGAAAGTGGACATCAAACGGCTCAAGACATTCATGTGCCGTGCATTCTGCGTCATGGGAATCGCCATCCTGCTTGTGTCTCTCCTCCTTCAGCCTTTCACCAGTGACATGATCATCAGCCTGGTCTCCGTACTGATCCTTGTGCCAGGAACCATCTATATGATCATCAAAGCCCAGCGCTACGACCATAACTGAGAAAGCCGGACCGCTCCGGCTATAAAAAAAACGTTTCGGCGTCCGGATGAATTTGTTTCGTTGTTTCATCCATTACGTCGAAACGTTTTTTATAAATTCCCCGCTACAGATATGCAGCAGGGACAAATATCTTTGATATATCAGGACAGACCTTCGATTTCTCCGTTGACAATATCGATGTGCAGTGCCTGCGGTTCTTTGGGAAGTCCCGGCATACGCATGATCTCACCGGCTACAATGACCAGCATTTCCGCACCGGCATTGATCACGATGTCGCGCACGGCAAAGTTGAATCCGCTTGCCACACCATACAGCTTCGGGTCGGTTGAGAATGAATACTGAGTCTTGGCAATACAGATCGGGAAACGGGTGTAACCCAGCTCCTGAATCATCTTCAGTTTCTTGCGGGCAGCCGGACCGAACAGTACCTGTTTGGCTCCATACAGTTCGCAGGCTACCTTGGTTACTTTTTCTTCAACAGAATCCGTTTCATCATAAGCAAAGCTCAATGGCTGAGAAGGCTGCTTTTCGATGGTGTCAACTACCAGCTGAGCCAGCTCTACAGCACCGTCACCACCTTCCATGAAGGCGTTGTTGATGGCAAAGCCCACTCCGATTTCTTCGCAATGACGGCGTACGAAATCCAGTTCCTCATCCGTATCGTTGGCATAGCGGTTGAACGCAACGACAACTGTCTGACCGAACGACTGAAGGTTTTCGATATGCTTGTCAAGGTTCTTGATACCCTCTTTCAGACCTTCCATGTTCGGTTCCTTGATCAGTTCGGGAGCCACACCTCCGTGCATCTTCAAGCCCTGTGCAGTAGCTACCAGCACGGTCAGCTTGGGCTGGAGTCCGCCCTTGCGGCATTTGATATCATAGAATTTCTCGGCACCCAGATCCGCACCGAATCCGGCTTCCGTAATGGCATAGTCACCGAAAGTCATCGCCAGCTTGGTAGCCAGGATAGAGTTACATCCGTGAGCGATATTGGCAAACGGACCTCCGTGGATGAAGGCAGGCGTATGCTCAGTGGTCTGCACCAGGTTCGGCGAAATGGCATCCTTCAGCAATACAGTGATGGCTCCGGCCACACCCAGATCTTTCACCGTGAAAGGCTTGTTGTCAATGGTGAAGCCCAGCAGAATATTTTCGATACGGCGACGCAGGTCGTCTTCATCCGTAGCCAGACACAGGATAGCCATGATTTCCGAAGCCGGAGTGATGTCGAAGCTTGATTCGCGGGTAATTCCGTTGGTCTTGCCTCCCAGCCCGGTTACAATGTAACGCAGACCACGGTCGTTCACGTCAAGTACGCGGTTCCAGAGCACTTCCTTCAGGGCAAATCCGTTGTCCTGGTTCTGATACATATAATTATCCAGCAAAGCGGCGATCATGTTGTGTGCCGAAGTGATGGCGTGGAAGTCACCCGTAAAGTGGAGGTTGATCTTCTCCATCGGAAGTACCTGTGCATATCCTCCTCCGGCAGCTCCACCCTTCATGCCGAAACAGGGGCCGAGTGAAGGCTCACGAAGAGCACAGATGGCTTTCTTGCCGATCTTGTTCAGTCCCAGTGCCAGACCGATGGAAACAGTGGTCTTACCGATACCGGCCTTGGTCGGAGTGATGGCAGTCACCAGGATCAGGTTGCTGCGTTTCACCTTTTCTTCATCAATGAGTGACTCGGACACCTTGGCAATATAGCGTCCGTAATTAGAGATTTCTTCTACGGGGATGTCATAGTCCCGTGCAATTTGTTTGATTTTTACCAGCTCGATGCTGCGTGCGATTTCTATATCCGATTTCATACGTAGTTTGAAAATTGAAAGCACAAAGTTAACAAAAATCTCCGGAATATCCGAAGAAAAACGGAGAATCCTCCCTGCGGTGACGGATTTCAGATGGAAGCAGCATCCAGCACCCAGTGCTTCAGTGCCTGGCTGATACCGTCTTCTTCAACGGACGAGGTCACATAATCGGCCACAGCCTTCAGAGACTCGTTGGCATTGCCCATGGCCACTCCGATTCCGGCTTCCCGGATGATGGGGATATCGTTGCCTCCGTCTCCGAAAGCCATGGTTTCTTCACGTTTCAGTCCCTTCCAGGCCATGACAGCCCGAAGCCCCTTCCCCTTGTCGGTATCCCGGGCCGTAATGTCGGCAAAGTCCGGATACCAGCGTCCCGAACAGCATTGGGACAACTGGGGCAGAACGATTTTCTCTTCTTCCTCAGTGATGACCGGTGTCAGCTGGAGCACTTCCTGTCCCTGAAGGAAATCCAGAGAATCCACTTCTTTCAGATCCCGGACATTCAGCATCTGCCGGAAGATAAAGTCGGACTTCTCATTGGCATTGTACATTGCCAGATCCTTCTCGCCCACCACCATGCAGGAGAAATTCATTTCGTCAGCCAGACGAATCAGGGTCTGCACATCCTTGCGGGGAATCGGGCTACAGGAAATGACCTGTCCGTCCATAAAGCAATAGGCTCCGTTGACGGTGATGTATCCGTCGATCAGATGCCGGATATCCCCCAGATTGTTGATGAGCGCAAACGGCCTGCCTGTAGAAATGTATACCTGGATTCCCCGTTCCTTGGCCTGCTCAATGGCACGTACGGCCGAAACCGGTATCTGATGGGTCTGGAAGCTGACCAGTGTCCCGTCAATGTCAAAAAATAATGCTTTTATCATAATTGGAGTTTGTCAATAGAAATTTCAGATTTCATCCAGCGGCTTCAGCCGGTGTTCCTTCATCCGCCTGAACTGGGTAGGCGACAATCCCGTCAGCGACTTGAACTGGGCACTCAGATGGGCTACGCTCGAATAATGCATCCGGTCAGCAATCTCACTGACACTCAGTTCATCATAGAAGAGCAGTTCTTTCACCCGTTCGATCCGCTGCTGAATGGAATATTTTTCAATACTGATTCCCTGAAGCTCGGTGAACAGCTTGCTGAGAAAACTATATTCGCGGTGACACTTGTCCTGCAAATATTCGGACAGGTTCTGCCGGTCCTGCAAATCCGGATCGCGCACATACCCGATCACTTCCAGACGGATCTGTTCCACCATCCGCATCCGCCGGTCGTCGATCACCTCAAAACCGACCGCCTCCAGCTGTTCCCGAATGCGCTGGAACTGTTCAGGAGACAAGGGAGCGGCAAGTGTGACCATACCCAGTTCCACTTTCAGCGGCAAAATGCTTTCTTTCCGGAAAATGTCCGTAACGGTCATTATACACCGGCGGCATACCATATTCTTTATATAAATTGTCGTTTCCATGATCCGTATGCAAAGATAGTAAATGTTTCGCAAGTGAACAGCTTCCCTTCCCGCTTTCTCGTTCCGGTCTCTCCGGATTCAGCCTGTTTCAAGCAGCTGTAAGATGGGCAGACAGCCCTCCGGAAATCCTTGCAGGCAGACCTGTGTAACCCCTTCTGCAATACCGTCTGAATAATTATTTTGCATAAAGATTTGGAAAATATTCAAATCATACTTACCTTTGCACCGTCAAATTACAAGAACCAATGAAAGAAAGAATGATACATATCCCGACTTCCTGTCTGCCGCACAAAATTGCCTGTGGCAGCCACCGGATCGTGCATATCCATTGGTTCAGCGGGTTCCAATGAGGTTTTGCCGCGTCCGGCGGCCTGATACGAGATCAGAAATCAGTTTATCCAACCTCATAATTACGTTTTATATGTTTACCATTATCGGATTTATGTTGACGGGTATCACATTAGGATACCTGTTCAGAAATATTGCCTGGCTGCAAAAGACAGAAAAAAGCATTTCACTGACCATCATCCTCCTGCTGTTCCTTCTGGGAACCTCAGTAGGCTCCAATCAGCTAATCGTCAACAATCTGGCCACCTTCGGAGGACAGGCCGCCATACTGGCTCTTTCGGCTACATGCGGCAGCATCCTGGCTTCCTGGATGGTACTGAGATTCTTTTTCAGGAAAGGAGGTGAACAATGAAAGGCAGTATCATTGTCCTGCTCTTTTTTGCGGCAGGATGTCTGTTGGGAGTAATGGGATGGCTTCCGTTCAATCCGGAAGGCAGTAACCTCACCTTATACATGCTTTATGCGCTGATGCTGCAGGTGGGACTGAGCATCGGTTCCAGCAAGGACCTGAAGTTCATCGTGGGAAGCCTGCGTCCGAAATACCTGCTGATTCCGCTGGGAACCGTATGTGGCACACTTCTCTTCTCCGCACTGGCCAGCCTGCTGCTCTCACGTTGGAGCATCTTCGACTGCATGGCGGTAGGAAGCGGATTTGCCTACTATTCGCTCTCGTCCATCCTGATTACACAGTTCAAGGAACCCTCCATCGGACTGCAACTGGCAACGGAACTGGGTACCATTGCCCTGCTGGCAAACATCTTCCGCGAAATGATGGCACTTCTGGGCACTCCCTTACTTTGCAAATATTTCGGGAAACTGGCACCTATTTCAGCAGCGGGAGTAAACTCCATGGACGTGGTTCTTCCGTTGATCACGCGCTATTCAGGCAAAGACATGATGCCTGTCGCCATTTTCCACGGCATCCTGATCGACATGAGCGTTCCGTTTTTTGTATCTCTGTTCTGCCGGCTGTAGAATTGTCAGCCGGCTGTCTCCGTGTCTTCAAAAATTTTTATACCTTTGGTCCGCTAACCAAAAAATCCGACAGTCATGCAATTCAACAATTCACAGTTACGTCGGCAGGACCGGCTATTGGACGAAAAGAGAGCTTTCCAGCTTTTGAAGGAAGGTACATACGGCATCCTCTCCATGCAGGATGAAAATGGAGAAGGAGCTTACGGAATCCCAGTCAATTATGTTTGGGATCACGGAAATTCCATTTATATACACTGCGCCCCCGTGGGACGGAAACTGCGCTGCATGGACGCCTGCAACAAGGTCTCCTTCTGCGTGGTAGGACATACGGAAGTGCGCCCTGATCAGTTTACAACCGCATACGAAAGTGTCGTTCTGCGCTGTTCAGCCTATCGCACCCTGCATGAAGCAGAACGCATGTCAGCTCTTTCCCTGCTGATTGCCAGGTATTGTCCCGGCCATAAGATAGCAGGCATGGGATATGCCGAAAAGAATTTCCTGCGCACAGAAATCGTTCGTCTGGATATCGAAGAGATCAGTGCCAAAACTAACCCGATATTCACAGCCGGTGCCCATGGAACAGAAAGCCGTTGATTATTCTTACCGCAGTATCTGGCTGATGGCCTACCCCATTCTGATCAGTCTGATTATGGAGCAGATGATCGGAATCACCGATACCGCCTTTCTGGGAAGGGTCGGTGAAGTGGAACTGGGTGCTTCAGCCATTGCCGGAGTATACTATCTGGCCATTTTCATGATCGGTTTCGGCTTCACGGTCGGTTCGCAGATTCTGATGGCCCGCCGTAACGGAGAAGGCAACTACAAAGCAATCGGAGGTATCTTCTATCAGGGAATTTACTTCCTCCTGCTGATGAGTGCAGTGATCTTTACCGTCTCCCAGGTCTATTCTGAGGAGATACTCGGACTGCTCGTCACTTCCGACAAGATTGCCGGAGCAGCTTCCAGCTATATCCACTGGCGGGTGTACGGCTTTTTCTTCTCTTTCATCGGCGCCATGTTCCGTGCATTCTTCGTAGGAACTACCCAGACCCGTACCCTGACGCTGAACTCCATCGTGATGGTACTGGCCAATGTGATATTCAACTATACCCTGATTTTCGGAAAATTCGGTTTTCCCGCTCTGGGTATTGCCGGAGCAGCCATCGGTTCCTCCCTTGCCGAACTGGTATCTGTAATCTTCTTCGTGATCTATACCTAGCGCCGGATAGACTACCGTAAATACGGGCTTAACCGGATTCCGGCTTTCCGTACCCGTTCGCTTACACAGATCATGAACGTTTCCCTGTGGACCATGGTACAGAATTTCATTTCCCTGTCTACCTGGTTCCTGTTCTTCATTTTCGTGGAACATCTCGGTGAACGCCCTCTGGCCATATCAAACATCATCCGCAGCGTTTCCAGTCTGCCGTTCATGACCATCATGGCTTTTGCATCGACATGCAGTGCCCTGGTCAGCAATGCCATCGGACGGGGTGATACCGCTCAGGTCCGCTCGCTTATCGGCCGTCATATCCGTCTGTGCTCCTGCATCGTATTGCCGGTCATTGCGCTGATTGCCCTGTTTCCCCATCCGGTACTCCGCATCTATACAGACATTCCGGAGCTGGTGGAAGCCAGTGTTCCAACCCTCTGGGTACTGTGTTCCTCATACCTGGTCATGATTCCGGGAAACATCTATTTTCAGTCCGTTTCAGGCACCGGAAATACACAGGCTGCCTTTATCCTTGAACTGGGTGCGCTGGTGATTTATCTGGTCTATATCACCATCGTCATTCAGGGGCTGAAAGCAGACGTTGCCTTCTGCTGGACTGCTGAGCATCTGTATGCTTCCTGCATCGGTATCGTCAGCTATCTTTACCTGCGGAAAGGAAGCTGGAAGAACAAGAAAATCTAGAACGGGGAGAAACAAAACACTTCGGCGTGCAACCTGAAATGCTTCGATATTCAGGATTGCACGCCGAAGTGTTTTTTCAATATATGCAAGACTCAGACCAGCCCTTCCGGCTTATCTCAGTCTCTCGTATGCTTTTACCAGCATTTCGTCCTTGCCGATGGCACGGATAGCCAGCCACGAAAGAATGATCGAAATCAGTGGCAGACATACAGTCCATGACGGAACGAAAGAGGCATCTCCTTTCAGGTTCAGCACGAAAATGACCAGTGTGACATAATAGCCCACCAGCACCAGCATGTTGAACAGAGTCAGACGGATTTGAAGCATGCGCTTCTTGTAGAGGAAGATCGTCACCAGAGCAAGGATGGCAGAAACGGTCTGCAAGGCAAACAAAGCCCACGGAGCATAGTCTGAAACTCCTTCTTCAGACACGAGCGCCAGATTGGTCAGTTCACTCATGTGATAATCCGGCGTAACGAAACTTCCTACCGGCAGTGAGATCATTACTACTGCCAGAATGGCTACAACCAGCAGATAAACGGTCTGAATGCGCTGTATCATAGTTCCGGCTTATTGCAGTCTTTCCTTTTCCTTGGCCGGATTTCTGTAATACACCTTTCCTTCGATGTATTCCTGAGTAGCGATCAGAGTCGGCTTCGGAAGTTTTTCGTAGTAACGGGAAATCTCAATCTGTTCTCTGTTTTCAAAGACTTCTTCCAGGTTGTCGCTGTATGAAGCAAATTCCTGCAGCTTCTTGGAAAGATCGTTCTTCATTTCCACAGCAATCTGGTTGGCACGTTTGCCGATAATTGCTACGGTTTCGTATACATTGCCTGTATCTTCGCACAGTTCCATCATGTCACGGGTAACGGTGTTAGTAGGGGCATTTGTTTTTTTGTAATCCATAACTTATTGTTAATTATACATTTAATGTGATTAATTATTCTTCAGTTGTTGTTGTGTCCTCATCCGGGTTCACATACTTGTTCGCTTCCTTGAAAATGGATTCCACCTCCTTGCGGTACTTGCTTTCGGGGAATTCATTGATGAAGGCATAATATTCGTCGATGGTGTCGCGCATACGGTCTTCCTTCTTTTCCAGCACACTTTCCCTGGCCATGCCATACTTTGCACGCAGGATCAGGATCGAAAGATCTTCACGCATCTTGGTATAAGGATATTCCTTCAGGATGTTCTGGGCAGTGATCACGGCTGCCAGATAGTTGTTACCGGTACTGCTGTACACGGCGTTACCCGTATAGGAGCCCAGATCATAATACAGCTTGGCCGACATATACTCCTTCTCCACGAGCTTGTCCTGCAGTTCGAAGATCATGCTCTGAGCCTGATCCTTCCGTGAACTCATCGGGAAATATTCGATGAACATCTGCAGTTCCTCAATAGCCTTGTAAGTACTGCTCTGGTCCAGACGCGGTTCGGGAGTATCCAGATACAGCGCGCGTCCGCAGTTGAAGCGGGCCAGTTCCGTATAGGTTCCGCGCGGATAGGTTGTATAATAGGTATTGAAATAATGCGAAGCCGTCACGTAGTCACCCTGATTGAAATAGGTCATAGCCTGCATATACAGGGCTTCTTCCCCGTTCATCATACCTTTCAGGATATTGACCAGTTCTTCCAGAAGTGTAGCGGCCTTGGTGTTCTGCCCCTTGGCAAAATACTCTTTTGCTGCTTCGTATTTGTATTCATAATCCGTGCTTTTCAGCACCTTGTTGTACTCTCCGCACGAAGTTAAGACTCCCGCGGAAAGGAGGGCCATTGCTATGTACTTTTTCATGTCAATCAATATAGTTGTGCAAAATTACTCTTTTCCAGTGAATAAATCAATACCCGCGGATATTTTAATATTATTTTCGCTTTCTCCGGGGCAAAAAAGGTCCGCTTCCGTGGCTTTTCCGACAGAAATACGTACCTTTACACTCACTTTTGATCACAATTTCACTGATTATGAACTTTGAACTGAAATCCGACTATCAGCCCACCGGCGACCAGCCGGAGGCTATCGCACAACTGACTGACGGAGTACTGAACGGCCTGCCCGCCCAGACACTGCTGGGAGTGACAGGCTCCGGAAAGACTTTTACCATCGCCAACGTGATCCGCAACGTCAACAAACCGACGCTGATCCTGAGCCACAACAAGACGCTGGCCGCCCAGCTCTACGGGGAGTTCAAGGCGTTCTTCCCCAACAATGCGGTGGAATATTACGTTTCCTACTACGACTATTACCAGCCGGAGGCATACCTGCCTTCCACGGATACATACATTGAAAAGGACCTGGCCATCAACGAAGAAATCGACAAGCTCCGGCTGGCGGCCACCTCTGCCCTGCTTTCAGGCCGGAAGGATGTCATCGTGGTTTCGTCCGTATCGTGCATCTACGGTATGGGAAATCCGGCCGACTTTTATAATAATGTGATCGAAGTCAGACGGGGCAAGCGCATGGACCGCAACGTCCTGCTCCGCCAGCTGGTGGACAGTCTCTACACCCGCAACGATGCCGAACTGAACCGCGGGAATTTCCGGGTCAAGGGAGATACGGTGGATATCTTCCTGGCTTATACGGATCACATCCTGCGCATCATGTTCTGGGATGACGAAATTGACGGCATTGAGGAAGTCGATCCGGACACGGGAGCCCGTATCTCCACCTTCGATGAATACAAGATTTATCCGGCCAATCTTTTCATGACGACCAGGGAAAGCACCCTGAGAGCGATCCATCAGATTGAGGACGATCTGACCCTGCAGGTACAGCATTTTGAGGAGACCGGCAAGTTCTACGAGGCAAAGCGCCTGAAGGAACGGGTCACTTACGATATGGAAATGCTCCGCGAACTGGGACACTGCTCGGGCATCGAGAACTATTCCCGCTACTTCGACGGACGCGAAGCGGGTACAAGGCCCTACTGTCTGCTGGATTTCTTCCCGAAGGATTTCCTGATTGTCATCGACGAGAGCCATGTCAGCGTACCGCAGATCCGGGCCATGTACGGAGGCGACCGGGCCCGCAAGACCAACCTGGTGGAATATGGTTTCCGCCTCCCCGCTGCCATGGACAACCGGCCGCTGACCTTCGACGAGTTCCGGGAAATGGCGCGTCAGGTCATCTATGTCAGTGCCACTCCTGCCGAATATGAATTGCAGGAAAGTGAAGGGGTGGTCGTGGAACAGGTGATCCGCCCCACCGGACTGCTGGATCCGGTCATCGAAGTACGCCCCAGCCTGAACCAGATCGACGACCTGATGGAAGAAATCCAGCAGCGCATCGAGGCTCAGGAAAGGGTGCTCGTCACCACACTGACCAAGCGTATGGCAGAGGAACTGACGGACTATCTGTCACGCCACGGCATCCGCTGTACCTATATCCACAGCGATGTGGAAACCCTGGAGCGGGTGAAGATCATGGAAGAACTGCGTCAGGGTATTTTCGACGTCCTGATCGGTGTCAACCTGCTGCGTGAGGGACTCGATTTGCCGGAAGTGTCCCTCGTAGCCATCCTGGATGCCGACAAGGAAGGATTCCTGCGCTCTCACCGTTCCCTGACACAGACTGCCGGACGTGCTGCCCGGAATGTCAACGGAAAGGTGATCATGTATGCGGACAAGATCACGGACAGCATGCGCCAGACCATCGACGAGACCAACCGCCGGCGGGAGAAGCAGCTGGCCTACAACGAAGCCAACGGAATCACTCCCCGCCAGATCAGGCGCAGTCACACCAACATCCTGCTGGAAAACCAGGAGGCAAAGACAGGACAGGGAAAGAAGGCAAAAGAATATGCCGACATGCCGGACGGCCTCATGATGGCTGCCGACCCGATTGTGGAATACATGTCGAAGGATCAGCTCAAACGCAGTGTCGACCGCACCCGCAAGCTGATGCAGGAAGCAGCCAGGAAACTGGACTTCATCGAAGCTGCCCAGTACCGCGACGAACTGATCCGGCTCGAAGAGATTCTCAAACAGAAGAACGGATAGCAGACGAACGGATAACAGACGGACCGGTCAGAGTTTCTCCAGCACGAAGCAGTCCAGATCCGGTGTCCAGGTCAGACGGCTTCCGATGCTCACCGTGTTGTATCCTTTTTGCAGGTCAACGGTCAGTTCCGCGCGGCAGACTCCTTTCGAACGGTCCGTTTCCAGCTCCGTCAGGCTTACCCGGGTTCCGTTGACCGTCACTTCCAGTCTCCGGTCATTGATTTCGCGTTCCCGCTTGGCTGCCGGCACATAACAGACGGTCATCCTGTAACGGCCGCCCTCTTCGCTGAACACCTCGTTCCAACGGGCGTAATTGTCCCGGTGACCGCCCAGATTGGTGACAAGCATGTCTCCGGAAGCCCCCTCATAAGGCAGATATGCCACTCCCCGCGGACGCTTGGCCAGGTTGTCAAACTGATGCAGATAAGCCTGTTCTGCTTCGTAGCGCACCGGCTCCAGCCGTTCCTCGCCTTCCACGCGAAGGATTTTGACTCCGTGGGCCGGCACGTCATACTGGAAACTGCCCGTCACCCGTCCTTCGTCTTTCCGCTTCACCAGATCACGCACCCGTGTCTTGCCGGCCAGCTCCAGAATCTCCAGAGGCACCCGGAAGGAGCAGACCGAATCCGAGGGATTATACAAGGCCACGGCACGCACCTTGCCCCGTTTCTGTTCGATATCTTTCACCAGCACATAACCGCCTCCTTCATGCTGCACGATGTATGCCTGCAGCCCCAGCGGATCCTGGTTCAGGGCAATCAGTTCCTCGTTGCGGAGCAGTTTCAGCGACTCCTCCGGAATCCGGGTCAGGTCACATCCGATCAGCAGCGGCGAACTCATGATGCACCACATGCCGAAATGCGTCTCTTCCTCTTCCGGTTTCAGACCGCGTCCGATCTCCAGCATGTCCATATCGTTGTAATGCCCGCCTCCCGCATATGCCGAGAGATACAGGTTCATATCAATGCAGCGTTTCACGGCTGCCCAGTTCGGAGCGATGTCAGGACTGATTCTCCAGGAACGGGCCAGATTCCGTACCCAGGTCCCCGGATAAGCCCAGCGGCAGATATTCAGGGAGATATTCCGGGGACAGACTTCCCGGATCGCCCGTACGATCTCCGTATAGCGCTCCTGTTCGTCCAGTTCCAGCTGCTGGCCGGCCCCGCAATAGTCTATCTTGATAAAGTCGAATCCCCATTCATTGAAAAACAGGTCTGCATCCTGGCGTTCAAAGCCGTACAGCCCTACCCCGATGCCATGCTTGTCGGCATCCCAGATCGATCCGCAGGTATTGGCCCCGGCCTCCGAATAGATTCCGGCCTGGAGTCCGAGTGAGTGAATATAGGCAGCCACGCCCTTCAGCCCGTTCGGGAAACGTTGCGGATGCGTATGCAGCCGTCCTTTCTCGTCCCGGTAGCCGAAAAATCCGTCGTCAATGTTCACATAGCGGTATCCGGACTCCTTCAGTCCCAGCTCCACCATGGCATCAGCCTGCTTCCGGATCAGTGCTTCATCAATGTTCACCCGATATGTATTCCAGGAACTCCACCCCATTACAGGCGGTTCTATCCATTCATTCTGTGCATTCATTCCCCCGACGCCGCCCAGCATCAGCAGGCAGGCAACCCATTTTCTTCCAGTTTTCAGTGTTTTCATATGACAGTCATTTATGTTTCCTGCAAATATAGGATAATTTTGCGGATCTCTCATTGCCACGGGAGAAATGAAAACAAAAATGCCCATGCATTTGCACGGGCCAAAAAACAACACCGCCGGACAGGATTGTCCGGCAGAACTAATCTAAATCACTTCTGTGCAACATCAATGCCTTTATTCCGCAGAGTAACAGCCATCAGACGCACATAGTCAGCATATTGCTTCTCGTTCAGCGTTTGCTTCATCAGTTTCAGGTTTCCGTAAACAGCGTTGCGCACTTTCTCATCGCTGTTTTTCTTCGCACGCAAGGCACGGCTCATCTCGCCCTGGAAATAGTCGCAGATGTTCTCTACTTCTGTGTGTTGGTCAGAAGTCAACTGCAAATAACGGCTCAGCTTCACCTTATTGATGCTGGCGTCCCAACGTGCAGCTGACTTCGTTTCATTTCCCTGAGTTCCTCCCGCAAATACAGATGCGGAAAAAGCCAATGCGGCTACCAATGTTAATCCTGTTCTTTTCATCTTTTACCTTAAAAATTTAATTAATACCTGAATTAAAAACCTTAAAATAAGAATCTTGTTACCTTAAAAACTTTCTTTTACCTTCGCAAAGGTAAGCACCGGAAATCAAACAGAAAAGTAATTAACAGATAAAAACACAGAAATGCGTCATTTATTGACGAACATCAAGAAAACACTTTCAAATAAACAATTTATATTACATTTCTGTAACATTTCGACATATTCGTTAGCAATATTGCCCCTCCCTTTGCCTTCTCCCCTGTCTTAATTTACAGAACGCTGCCAAATAGGAAAAGATTGTACAACATTCGGAAATTATGAAAGAAAAATTGCGGATATTTCCGACTTCTTGCTATATTTGCGGGCAAATACTAATGAAAACTTATGAAAAACGACAATTTGTACTTACACCCCGAGTTGGAGACGCTCTCCCGCTCCCGACTGGAGAAGCTGCAGATGGAAAGACTGCAGCAGACCCTTGCCCGCTGTATGCGCATTCCCTTCTATAAACAACGGTTCGCTGCCTGCGGACTCCGGCCTGAAGATATCCGAACCCTCGACGACGTACGGAAACTCCCGTTTACCACCAAGCAGGATCTGCGCGACAACTATCCCTTCGGACTCTCTGCCGTTCCTTTGGAAGAGGTCGTACGCCTCCATTCTTCCAGCGGTACCACCGGCACTCCCACCGTCATCCTGCACACACAGCACGACCTTGACGAATGGGCCAACGCCGTAGCCCGCTGCCTCTATATGGTCGGACTGCGCAAGGGAGACATCTTCCAGAACTCTTCCGGCTACGGCATGTTCACCGGCGGTCTGGGCTTTCAGTACGGTGCCGAACGCCTGGGCATGCTCACCGTTCCTGCTGCTGCCGGAAACACCAAACGGCAGATCAAGTTCATCACCGATTTCGGCACAACGGCCCTGCATGCCATTCCGAGCTATGCCGGACGCCTGTATGAAGTGATGGAAGAAATGGGCATCGATCCCCGCCGGGACACCCGCCTGCGTACCCTGATCATCGGAGCCGAACCCCATTCCGACGAACAGCGCCGCCGCATCGAGCAGATGCTGGGCGTCAAGGCCTACAACTCCTTCGGAATGTCCGAAATGTGCGGTCCCGGTGTGGCTTTTGAGTGCCCCGAACAGAACGGACTCCACATCTGGGAAGACTATTACATCGTGGAGATCGTCGATCCCCAGACCCTCGAGCCGGTACCCGACGGTGAAGTGGGCGAACTCGTGCTGACAACCATCAACCGCGAAGCCATGCCTCTGCTGCGCTACCGCACCCGCGACCTGACCCGCATCCTTCCCGGAGAATGCCCCTGCGGCCGTCACCACAAACGTCTGGACCGCATGAAGGGACGAAGCGACGATATGATGATCCTCAAGGGAGTCAACATCTTCCCGATCCAGATCGAAAACATCCTCATGCAGTTCCGCGAACTGGGCACCGATTACCTCATCACGCTGACCAACCTCGAAGCCAACGACGAAATGACCGTCGAGGTGGAACTCAACGAGTTTACCGACGACTACGGCTTCCTCCAGCGCCTGACCAAGGAAATCACCCGCCAGCTGAAGGACGAAATCCTCATCACTCCGCGTGTGAAACTCGTGCCCAAAGGCAGCCTGCCCAAGCAGGAAGGCAAGGCAGTCCGCGTAAAAGACCTGCGCAAGACATTGATTTAATGAACTTTCAAAACAAGAAACAAACTTATGACCATTCATCAATTATCCGTTTTCGTGGAAAACAAGTCGGGAACCTTGCTTCAGGTGCTCGAACTCTTCAAGGAAGCCGGCATCCAGCTCATCGCTTCCACCATTTCCGATACGGTGGAATATGGAATCTACCGCATCATCTGTTCCGAACCGCAGCGGGCGTATGACACCCTGAAGCAGGCCGGCATTTCCGTCAGCATGTCCGAAGTCTTTGCCATCACCCTCGACAATACCCCGGGACAGGCAGCCGATGCGGTCCGCCGTTTCAGTGAAGCCGGAATCGGCATCTCCTACCTCTATTCCTTCCTGCTCGGAGGAAAAGGTATCCTGGTGTTCCGTACCGACAACAACGATCTGACACGCGACGTCATCCTGACCCACCGGATGAACTACATCGACGAGCAGGCACTCACTGCCATCTGAATCATCTGAAACAACTTTATATGAAAATCCTCCTGTCTTCAGCCTCAGACAAGTCCAGGCCGGAAAACAGGAGGATTTTCATATAAGGTTCCGGAGACAGGGTGCCCCATCTGTCCGGAAAAATCTTCTTCAGCAAGAATCCACAAATAACAGGCGGCTATTCCGTGAAAGTCCCGCAGAAAGTCCGCATGCTCTCAGCGGAAAGTCAGAAATTTGTTGCAGGAGAAATTCACGGCCCCGTAAATAAAGAGCCCCAGGAACTGAGCCAGATACTCATTGCAGCGCAGAAGTTCCACCAGCACCAGCAGGAACACAAACTGCGCACTGTAAGCCAGCGCGAAAGCCCCCGCAAAGAACAGCATCTGATGCCATACCGTATTCTTCTTGTCTTCCTTGTCCAGCGGGAAAATCCAGTACTTGCACCAGATAAAGTTATGAATCTGCGACACCACATACGCCGTCACATTGGCCAGCATGTAATCCTCCTTCCTGATGTGCATCATCAGCCAGACCACAAAGGCCGCAATGAGCGCATTAAGCGTTCCGATTATTGTAAAGCGCAGAATTCGTACACGTTCTTTCATTCACCAAGTTTTCAGGGTTTTCACAATAGGAATTGTCACAAACAGGGATTGTCACAAACAGGTTTTTCACAAAATGAAGGACACGAAATATCACATCCCATGTCCTTCCTATGAAAAATTTTCAAAAAAACTTCGATAAAAAATTAATCTTTATCTACGATCCTCAAATTCAGTTCATCTAATTGTTTCTGGTCGAGGAATCCCGGAGCATCCAGCATCACGTCGCGTCCTGAATTGTTCTTCGGGAATGCGATACAGTCGCGGATAGAATCCAGTCCTGCGAACAGAGATACCCAGCGGTCGAGTCCGTATGCCAGACCTCCGTGAGGAGGAGCACCGAACTTGAAGGCATTCATCAGGAAGCCGAACTGCTCCTGAGCCTTCTCGGGTGTAAAGCCCAGAATCTCAAACATCTTGGCCTGAAGCTGTGAGTCATGGATACGGATAGATCCTCCACCTACTTCCACACCATTGACCACCATATCGTAAGCATCTGCACGTACAGCTGCCGGATCAGTATCCAGTAAAGGAATATCCTCATCTTTCGGATGAGTAAACGGATGGTGCATAGCCATCAGACGGCCTTCCTCTTCGCTCCATTCGAACATCGGGAAGTCAACCACCCACAGACAGGCAAACTTGTTCTTGTCGCGCAGTCCCAGCTGGTTACCCATTTCCAGACGCAGTTCACACAGCTGCTTGCGGGTCTTCATCGCATCGTCACCGCTCAGAATCAGGATCAGGTCACCCGGTTTGGCACCGAAGGCCTCCTTCATCTGCTGCAATACTTCCTGTGAATAGAACTTGTCCACGCTTGACTTCACGTTGCCGTCAGCTTCCACACGGGCGTAAACCAGTCCCTTGGCTCCGATCTGCGGACGTTTCACAAATTCGGTCAGCTGGTCCAGCTGCTTGCGGGTGTAGTGGGCAGCACCTTCGGCACAGATACCGCCGATATAGGCTGCATTGTCGAATACAGAGAATCCGTATCCCTTCAGGATGTCCATCAGTTCCACGAACTTCATGCCGAAACGCAGGTCCGGTTTGTCGCTGCCGTAATATTTCATGGCATCTGCCCAGGGCATGCGCAGGAACGGTTCAGTCAGTTCCACGCCGCGCAGTTCCTTAAACAGGTGCTTGGCCATACCTTCAAAAGTCTCGATAATGTCTTCCTGTTCCACGAAGCTCATTTCGCAGTCAATCTGCGTGAACTCCGGCTGACGGTCAGCACGCAGGTCTTCATCGCGGAAACACTTCACGATCTGGAAGTAGCGGTCGAATCCTGATACCATCAGCAGCTGCTTCAGCGTCTGCGGAGACTGCGGAAGCGCATAGAACTGTCCCGGATTCATACGTGAAGGAACCACGAAGTCACGGGCACCTTCCGGAGTAGAACCGATCAGCATTGGAGTTTCCACTTCCAGGAATCCCAGTCCGTCCAGATAACGGCGTACTTCCATGGTCATGCGGTGACGCAGTTCCAGGTTCTTGCGCACAGCCGTACGGCGCAGGTCCAGATAACGGTATTTCATACGCAGGTCATCCCCGCCGTCGGTATTGTCCTCGATGGTAAACGGAGGAGTCTGTGCCGAATTCAGCACGGTCAGCCCTTCCACCGTGATTTCCACCTCACCCGTAGGCAGGTTGGGATTCTTGCTGGAACGTTCGTTCACCGTACCCTTTACCTGAATGACATACTCACGGCCCAGGTGGCTGGCCCGTTCGCAAAGTTCTGCGTTCACGTCCGTGTTAAACACCAGCTGGGTGATACCGTAACGGTCGCGGAGGTCAACAAAAGTCATACCTCCCATCTTGCGTACACGCTGTACCCATCCGGCCAGCGTCACGCTCTTTCCTGCATCAGCGATTCTCAGTTCGCCGCATGTATGATTTCTGAACATATCTTCAATCTTGTTTTTTTCTTCGCACAAAGGTAATACATGTTTTTTACATGCCCAAACCTTCCGCCTATTTTTCGCACTTCTTTCCCCGCTAAGGCTCGCCCAGACATTTTACGATCAGTTCCACCTCCGGTTTCAGGTAATATTTCCGTGTCTTCTCATAACCCATGCGGCAGAGTCCCTCCCACAGTTCCGGACACCCCTGTATCCAGCGGCTCAGGTTCTGTGAAGCCGTTTTCTGCCGGCTTTGCGGGAAATACATCCGGGCCAGTTCACTTTTGTGGTAGATCCGCAGCCGGAATTCCCCGGTCTCTTCTGCCACACAGGATCGTTCATTGAGGTTCATTTTTCTTCAGTTTATCAGGTTTCTTACTACCTATAAAGATACAAAAAATACCCCGGAACACCAAGTGCTCCGGGATATTTTTCAGGAAAAATTCCAGGGGATTATCCGAACAGCCTGCACCGTCCCCGGCATTTCTGTTCTGCCAGTTCACTCTCCACGTCATAACAGGGACAGAGCTTGATCCACTCTTCCGGTTCCACCACTCCGTCGCCGTCCCTGTCCGGGCTCAGATCCCTGTGGCCCACCACCTTCCGGATTCTGTAGTCCTCACAGAGCACCCTCACCAGTACGCGGATCGACCGTTTCTGTTCCTCGGTCCGGGTGTCTGCCGGATTCCCTCCCGCATCCAGTCCCCCTTCATACGCAATACCGATGCTGTTCGCGTTATGCCCTTTCGCATGTGCGCCCACCTGCCCCACCGGACGCATGGAACAGATCTCTCCGTCACGCCGCACGTAATAATGATACCCGCACCCGTTGAATCCCCGCTGCCGGTGCATCCGGTCCAGTTCAGCCGGAGAGAGGGACTTGTCCTCTCTCGTGGCCGTACAATGAATGACAATCAGGTCAATCTTTCTCATTCTCCACTCCTTTCCTTCCATTTCCCGGTCAGGATGCAAAGCAGGCATCTCAGAATCCGGACAATTACTTTTACTGCTTTCATACTTCCATCATTTTACGGTCAGACACCCATTCCGCCTCCTTCCTCTTCTTCCCCGGCTTCAGCCGTCTTCTTAACCGGCACACGCTCATACGACAGGTTCGCCAGCGCATCCTGCAGGGTCAGTCCCGGACGGAAGTTGATGCGCGCCCTCTCGATCAGCCCGACATGGTATTCCTCTTCCACTTCCGCTCCCTTGCCGCTCAGTCCCAGCTGGAGCGATCCCAGTTCACCCAGACGTACGATTTCACCGCTCTGCAGCCCCTCGCTCACCACGTCTTCCAGGGCCGTCAGCACCGCCATGGTGTCCGCCCTCGTCACCGTACATTCCCGCTGGATGCGCTCCGCGATCTCACGGATTCCCATCACCCCGCGCGCCTGCGCCTGTGCATAATACTTCACCGGAGCCCCTTTGTCGCCCGGATTCTTTCTTCCCACTACTGAATAAGTCACTGCTTTCTCCATACACAATTTGTTTAAAAGGTTAGTACTTGTTTTAATTTGACAAAACAAAGATACGACACCCCTTCCCCCGCCATGTAGACATTTGCAGGGTTATGTAGACTTAAAGGGAAAATATTTTTTTGTTTAACTGTCATTATTACAGATCAATGCCATGCAGCAGAAAAAGTACTCTTTTTTATGCTAATTCTAGGTTTTATCAAAAATATCTATTACCTTTGCATCAACAAATCCCGCCCGCTTCCCGTAAGATTAGCGTACCCAGCGGGACATTTTTATTTATGGGAGTCAGATATACACATCAAGCCTTTACTGTTTACTGCCATCCAAACGATTGAGGTTTCTGTCCGCACTAAAATAATCAAGCATTTAGCTCTTGAATTTGGCGCTTTTTGGTTTATGGACGAAAACTACGCCATCAGTGAACTACCGCTAAACTAAAGATTTAGCGGCTTCGGAGATACCAATACCTCCTCTCTTTTCCTGCTTCTTCCTGCCATTGCTTTTTAGGACACGAGGTCGGTCATCCACAAGAGGACAGTCCACAGGCTTGACTTTCCCACGCTCCGTGGGTAGGGCTTTCAAGCCAAATTCCTTGATGTTGCAAGCGGCATTGAAGTCCCGGTCGTGATGTGTACCACATTCCGGGCATGTCCAACTGCGCTCGCTAAGATTCAATTCTTTGTACACATGGCCGCATTTGCCGCAGGTCTTCGAACTTGAGGCAAAGCGGTCTATCTTAATGAGGTTCACGCCATACCAACTGCACTTGTATTCAAGCAAAGTTAGGAACATACCGAAAGAAGCATCTCCTACGGCTTGTGCCAAATGGTGGTTACGCTGCATCCCTTTCACGTTCAAATCTTCCATGCAGATAGTGCGCACTTGGCTGTCGTGCGTGAGTGCATGGGTGATTTTGTGAAGGCTGTCCTTACGGCTGTTAGCTATGTGTTCCTGTAGCCGGGCTACACGGATGCGTGCCTTGTTGCGGTTGGCAGAACCTTTCTGTTTGCGGCTCAACCGCTTTTGTAGCAACTTCAAGCGGTCTAAGCTTCTCTGCAAGTTCTTGGGATTGGCAAACGTGCGTCCGTCAGAACATACGGCAAGCGACTTGATGCCCAAGTCAATGCCGACGGTCGTGTCACGCATCGGTTCGGAAGGCTTCATTTCTTGCATGGACGTGTCCACCAGAACGGAAGCAAAGTATCTCCCCGAAGGGGTCATGCTGATAGTGACAGTCTTCACCGTACCCTTGAACCTGCGGTGCAGCACGGCAGGAATATCTTTCGCTTTGGGGATTGTGATTGTTCCTTTTTCAAAATCCACACGGCAATGCTGTGGGCAAAGGAAGCTCTGCTTGTCCTTGCGGCTCTTGAAGCGTGGGAAACCGACAGCCTTGGTGTTGCGAAAGAAATTGGTATAGGCTGTATCAAGATTACGCAAGGAACTCTGCAAGGACTGGGAGTTGACTTCAGAAAGCCACTCATGCTCCACCTTCAGCTCGCTCTTCAGCAAATTGGTCAAGTATACGTTGCCGAGCGTTTCCTTGCGTTCCTTGTAGGCTGTGATTTTCAGGTTCAATGCCCAATTATAGACAAAACGGCAGCAGCCGAAGGTCTTTGCAAACAAAACCTTCTGCTCATCTGTCGGATAGATTCTATATTTGTAGGCACGTAACATATGGCAAAAGTAACGATTTAAAATGAGACCATGATACAGAAAGATTACATTTCAAAGAACCACTCGAAGTTTCTCATCAAATATCAAGTGATATTTGTATGCAAATACAGGAAGAAGCTACTCATTGGAGCAGTGGAATATGACATGAAGCAAATCATGCAGAACATATCAGACCTGTCAGACTTTAACATTGAGGTCATGGAAACCGACAAAGACCATATTCACATGATGATATGCAGCGAACCAAAACTCTCTCCGCTGCAAATCGTAAGGAGGCTAAAACAAATGTCAACAACTGCCATTTGGAAAAGACATGAAAATTACCTTAGACATGTATTTTACTGGGAAAACACATTTTGGACGGATGGATATTTTGTGTCATCAGTCGGAAATGTCAGTCAGGAAACCATCAAAAAATACATCGAAAAACAAGGGTAGCTGCGCTACCCCGCATTTTTCATCCCCTAAACTGAAGATTTAGGGGTTTTCAAATGCGAGTTCCTATAAAAATCGGAAAGATGATGGATTTCAGCAAACTCACTAATGGCAGCAACAATATATGCAATTACATTTTTGTCAATTTCCTGCTCACCTTTTAAAACGACAGATGCCGACATGCCAAGGGCATCAAGCACCTTTGTAACTGTCTTTATCGTAAGCCCTTTTCCTCTCTCTATCTTAGAAATCTGAGCTTTACCGACTCCTACCCGTTCACCGAGCTCTTCCTGAGTAAGTCCTTTGCGAAGACGTTCATTCCGAATCATCAAACCTATATTTTCCAACCTGTTTGTCATACGATCTATTTTTACACGCAAACAAATATACAACAAAGTTTCCAAAACAGGAAACAATTATATGTATATCCGTAAAGATACCACTCTGAAAGCAATGATGAACAACAGAATAAAACAGTCCGTAGAGGTTTCTGCAAAAGAAGCACTATCTTTGCAGCGTTATCCGACATCTGAAATTTACGAACGATTATGAAGAAAAAAATTGTAACATTTGGGGAAATTATGATGCGACTGACCACTCCGGGAAACCTGAGACTCCAGCAAAGTCGCGAACTGTCAGTCAATTACGGAGGAAGTGAGGCCAATGTAGCCATCTCGGTGGCAAACTTCGGCGGCCAGGTGGACTATGTGACCCGCCTGCCCGAAAACCCGCTGGGAGAAGCCTGCATTGCCGAACTCCGCTCACATAACATCGGTACGGATCACATCCTCACGGGAGGAAAACGCCTCGGTACCTACTACATGGAAAAGGCTGCGGCCATGAGAAACTCACGTGTCATCTACGACCGCGAAGGCTCCTCTTTTTCCGAACTCGAACCCGGCATGATCAACTGGAAAGAGATCTTCAGCGATGCCGGCCTGTTCCACTGGTCCGGTATCGACGCAGCCCTGACTCCGGGACTGGCCGAAGTGTGCCGGGAAGCCGTTGAAACCGCCAGGGAAATGGGAATCTCCGTCTCCTACGACATCAACTACCGCAAGAACCTCTGGAAGTACGGAAAGACAGCCCAGGAAGTACTCCGCCCGCTGATTGCCTCCAGCGACATCATGTTCGGCAGCGAAGGCGAATATGCCATGCTCTTCGGACTCAAGGCTCCGGGATTCAAGGCCACAAGCGCAGCCGGCCGGTATGACACCGCAGCCTACGAAACATTCTGCCGGGAGATCGCCCGGGAAGTGTCCCAGTGCCGCTACATCTACATCGCCCTGCGCAACGTGATGAACTCCGAACACCACACCTTCGCCGGAATACTCTATGCCGACGGCACCATGTACCACACCCGCGTGTACGACATCAACAATGTCATCGACTGTGTCGGAGTGGGAGACGCATTCTGCGGTGCCCTTCTCTATGCCCAGTCAGCCTGGACCGACAACCAGAAAAGAGTGGATTTCTCTACGGCCGCTTCCGTCCTGAAAAACACCATCTCCGGTGACTACAACATGGTCAAGGTTTCCGAAGTGGAGGAACTGATGGCCCGCAACGAAAAGGGGGAACTGGAAAGATAATCAAAAAGGGGGAAAATCAACATGAGAGGGTGCCTGCTTCACCAGCAAGACATCCTCTCATGTCAGCTATTTCATCTGTGCATGAAACACTTGCGAATGACATATTTCAATAATAGGTTCTCCAAGTACATCTTCAATAGAAATCAGTGTATCAATAGTGAAGTTATGAGTTCCACGCATCCACCGACTTATTTCAGACTCTTTTTTCCCAAGACGCAGGGCAAGGTCTTTTTGCTTAAGGCCCTTATCTTTCAGAATTTCGTGTATTCTATCCACAATCTTAAAAGACAAATCAACCATACGCTTAACTTCAGGATTAACCTTCTCGCGTCTTTTCTCGATTATGCTACTCTTTTTCATCTCTTGCAAAATTTAAATTACCAACTAATTCTCAGATGAATGCTATAAAAATTTACGGCATCATGCTCTTCAACTAATTCGATATGATATTTTTGCTGCATCTTAACATAAAAGTTAATTCTGATACAAATATAGAATTATTATTTCAAATATCAAAACTTAACTTATAAATTAAGCTGATACTATTTTTATCAGACAATTTATCCCTCCCCGGGATCCTCATGTATCCTCACATGTATTTCCAAATTGTTTTTACATAAAACCCATGTAAAAATTATAATTCATTGATCACATTTCCAAAATTCCCTCTGAACTAGCTTCATGCTTTACTTTAAAAAATATGCTTATAAACCCTATTTTTCAACATATTATAAATACATAAATTCCACTTCTTTGTTTTAACATTTCACCTTTGCGGATGGTTGCCTTAACTTTGCTTCTGTAAAACAAATATTATTTACTTTTTTTCATTCAACCTTAAATTTGGAAAGATGGAAAACAATCTGATGACCGTATTCACGCGCATCTTCCACACGCAGGGAGACTCCCTCGTGGAACTGTCTGCCTGGATCGAGAATGTCCGCAACGGACAATGGAAAAATGAAGTGGAGAACTACCGCAGGCTGATGGCCGAAGGAAAGAAACAGGAAGCTGCCTCCGTCAAAGAACAGCTGCCTGCCCTCGTACCTGCCGGAAACTGCCTGCGCGGACGTTATCCCAAGTGTCTCACCAACCGCACCGGCTATGCCATGTTCGACATGGACAAGATGCCGCCCGACGTGCTCCGGAACGCTTTTGCCCGGCTGAAGGAAGTCCCCTGGGTGGCAGCCTGTCATGTCACTGTCTCCGGAACCGGCCTCCGCATCTTCGTCTGCATCGGTGTGGTACATCCCGATGTCTACCGCCGGGCCTATGAGATCGTGGCGCACGCCCTTGAACAGGTTGCCGGACATCCCTGCGACATGCAGTGCAAGGATCTCTGCCGCCTCACGCTCGCGTCTTATGACCCCGAGGCTTATCTGGCACCGAAACCCCTCACCTTTCCCTACGAGGAAGGAAACAATCCGCTCCTGTATCAGCCGGCCACGGGAACCGACTCTTCCGAGGATTACCGGTTCAACGGCAGAACCGCAGGGAATCCGGCTGATTATGCTTCCGGAAACGCCGGTTTCAGGCCGTTCGGAATCCCCGAAGATCCCAACGACGACTGCCGTTATGTACCCCTCCGTGACCCCGAAGCTTTTCTGGCGAATTTTTTCCGGAAAAACAAGTTTCAGGAGGGTCAGCGGCACAATGTTCTGCTCCGTCTGGGACGCAACATCCGCTGGCGGAGATTCAATCCGTACGACTTTGAACGGCTGAAACACAGCGCCTTCCGCATGATGGGGCAGCTCCCTTACAGCGAATATTGCAGTGCGATGGACTGGGGCTACAACCATGCCGATTTGGGTCCATGGGTCCACATGGACCCTAATGGACCCTCCACCGAGAGAAAAGAATCCGACGAGGATGATCTGATGAGTCATGCACCCCTGTTTCCCGAGTGGATTTACGACAAGCTCCCGCCTCTGATCCGGCGCGGTATCATAGCCGCCCGCTCCGGCCGCCAGCGCGACATGCTTCTCATGTCCATACTCACCAACCTCAGCGGATGCGTTCCGCTGGTGCGCACCCTCTATGCCCACCGTCTCTACTCCCCCCATTTCTTCTTCGCAGCCGTCGCCCCCGCAGGTTCCGGCAAGGGTGTGGTAGCCCTGTCAGCCCTGCTCGGCAGCAAGATTCACCGCGAAATGGAGGAAAACAACCGCCGGGAGCGCAAGGAATACGAGCAGAAGATGCTGGAATGGGAGGCCGAACAGAAACGGGCCTTCCGCGAGAAACGCAAGCCCGACATCAGTCTCAAGCCCGAAGAGCCCCGGTGGCACGTGCTGAACGTACCGCCCAACACCTCCAAGAGCCAGCTGATGACCGACCTCTACAACTCCGGCGAGATCGGAATCATCTGCAACACCACCGAGATCGACTCCTTCACCGCTGCCCTGGGAACGGACTACGGCAAGCATGCCTCCGAACTGCGTATGATCTACCACCACGAAGCCGTGGGACAGAACTACAAGATCGACGGCCACCCCATTCTCATCCAGCGCCCCCGCATGGCCATCTGCATGGCCGGTACCCTGCAACAGCTGGTCAACTTCGTCTCATCGAAGGAAGACGGTATGTACAGCCGTCTGGCCCTGCTCACGGGAAAGGGTGAAAGCGGCTGGATCTCAGCGGCTCCCGATTCGGACGACGAATGGATCGACGGCGACGAACTCTTTGAGAATCTGGCAGATGATGTGCTTCAGGCCTACCATTTCCTGCTCAACTCCCCCACCTCCGTCCATTTCACCCGCGAACAGTGGAAGATCCACAACAAGCTGTTCGGTCACATAATGCAGAATGTCTCGCTGGAGGACGGAGAAGGCAACGAAGCCATTGTGGGACGTCACGGACTGCTGACGATGCGCATCGCCATGGTGCTCACCGCCCTGCGCAAGTGGGAAGCCGGCTGGAACATGAAAGATGTCACCTGCAGCGACGAGGATTTCAGCATCACCATCGAGCTGGTCAAGGTGCTGCTGGAACACAGCCTCTCCCTCTCCACCATCCTGCCCGGAACGGAACGGAAACGCTCGCAGATGACCTGTTTCCACCGCGTGCTGGAGTGCTACAAGAAGTTGCCCGAGAGCTTCACTTACATGGAATATCTCACCGCGACGGCTGCCATGGACATCTCCCGTTCCACTGCCAAGCGGTGGCTCAAGAAGATGCTGAAACAGAACCTGGTAGCATACGACAACGGCATCTACCGCAAGGTACATTCCACGGAATAGGGTCCATATAGAAAAAGTGGACCCAGGTGGACCCTGAAAACGTTTCGGCGTTTCAGTCAAAAGGCTTCGGCGTTTACATGCAAACGCCGAAGCCTTTTTTTATTTTCCGGGCAGGTATTTCCGGCCTGTCCGCGGAGCCCTAATCTTCCTGGATCTTCTTCCGTACGCTTCTCCAGGGCCCCTTGAAGAGCATCCGGACCAGATATTTGGTCAGCCGCTTGAGCTGCATCTCGTCCGACCAGCTCAGCTTGATCTTCCCGCAGGCAATCAGGGTCAGGAAATTCCCCAGTGCATTCAGTGCATACTCGGCCTCCGTAAACTGATACCCTTCAGGGGTGTGGCGCAGCCATCTTTTCGGTTTCTCACTCTCTGTCTTTTGCTCCCGTTTTTCTGTTTTTACTTCTTTTTGTCTCATGGGTGAATATATTTTACCGGCCAAATAAAAATAAATGTCCGGTTTTAAGATTCTTTAAACTCGTTAAAATTGAGAACGAAATCGAATTGAAACTTTCATAAAATCTCATTGAAATTCTTTTTCTTAAGAAATCCAACACAAAATTAATAGTTGTTTTCGAAAAATATTGGAAATTTTGTTTTAAATTAATATGAAATGTTTATCTTTGTCTCGCAATTGTAAATAACAATTGCATCTGCAGCCAAAAAATTCCGGTTTTACCCCTTCTTCCCGGTCCCCGCTTGGGAGAGGTAACCGCGAAGCGCACCCCAAACGTAGCTTCCTTTCGCTCTGGCCCCCGGACGAGGAAGTGACCACGGTTCCGGTCCCCGGGGCGTGGTGGTCAACAATGAATCTATTCAGCAAAAAATCGGAAAGTCAGTCAGATTCCGGCCCCCGGAATCACGACGGCTTAGTAACATCAAAGGAAACCTAAAATCAACAAACAAGATGAAGTTACCCCAAACATTCTGTGCGCTGATGCTTGCCGCCACCCTTGGCGGATGCACCTCCTATCAGAAATCCCTCTACTTACAGCATGAGGAAGTTCTTAACGAATCCACAAAGGGACAGCTCTATGACTTCCGGATCATGCCCAAAGACGAACTGACTATCACCGTAAGCACCACCGACCCCGAAGCCTCGGCTCCTTTCTACCGGAAAATCGGACAAAGCAAGGAAGGAGGAAACAATACGACAGGTATGCAGAATGTTAATCTCCTTTCCTATTTAGTAGATAATGACGGCTATATTGATTTCCCCGTACTAGGTATGGTCAAGGTAATGGGTCTCAGTAATCGCGAATGTGAAGCCCTGCTCCGTGAAAAACTGCAACCTTATCTCAAGGAAGTCCCGAATGTGACTGTCCGTACGGCCAACTATAAATTCAGCGTTTTGGGTGAAGTCAACAGGCCGGGAACCTATACGACCGATGCCGAAAAGGTGACAGTCTTTGAAGCCCTGGCTCAGGCCGGTGATATGACTCTCTTCTCTATCCGCGACGATGTCCAGTTGCTCCGGGAAGATTCAACGGGAATCCGTAAGGTCTACCACATCGATCTGACGCAGGCCAATGTGGCCCAGTCTCCTTATTTCTACCTTCAGCAGAATGATGTGATTTATGTGAAACCGACCCAGGCCAAGGTACGTACCAACACCTTCAACAGCAACGCCTCCATGTGGATCACCATCCTGAGCGTCATTACTTCCGTAACCTCTCTCGTACTGGCCTTAACCCGATAATTTTTTTGAAATCATGACAGCAGAACCCAATAATTACCTGATGGAAGACGAAGAAACTTCCGGATTCGACTATAAGACTTTTTTAATCAAACTGTTGATGTACTGGCCATGGATTGCCGGCTGCGTAATCGCAGCGCTGGTCGGTGCCTTTTTCTACCTCAAGACCCAGACTCCGCTTTACACTGTCAGTTCCTCTGTTCTGATCAAGAATGAAAGCAGCAAGTCCGGTAATAGCGGAGCCAGTCTGGCCGATCTGGGCTTTGTTACCAGTTCTACCCAGAACTTTGACAACGAACTGGAAATCCTCCGTTCCCGCACCTTATTAAAAAAGGTAGTTACTAGTCTCGATCTTTACATCGACTATACCCTTCCCGGCAGTTTCCGGCCAACCGAACTTTACAAGCAGTCACCGGTCAAGGTATGGATCACTCCTGAAGAAGCCGACCGTCTGGGCAGTGCGGAAGTGGATCTGCATTTCAAAGAGAATCAGCTGTACGAGGTCACCATTACGCACAACGCTCAGGAATGGAAGAAAGTAATTGAAAGACTGCCTGCCGTATTCTCCACCCCGGCAGGAGTCTTTACCTTTTCGGCCGACTCCCTTCAGCCGGCTTCCCATGTTCCCGAACTGATTCAGGCAAAAATTACTTCCCCCAACCGGGTTGCAGCCTCTTTCCGTGGACGCCTTTCCGTAAGTTCCGGCAACCGTTCCACGACCATTGCCCAGCTGAGCATTACCGACAGCCAGGTAGCCCGCGGCACCGATTTCCTGAACAAGCTGGTGGAACTGTATAACGAAGAAGGGAATAATGACAAGAATGAAGTAGCCGCCAAGACTGCCGAGTTTATCGACGAACGAATCAACATCATCAACCGTGAACTGGGAACCACCGAAAGCGAACTGGCCAGCTTCAAGCAGCGGGCGGGAGTTGTTGACATCGCCAACGATGCTAGTCAGGCTGCCGGTGAACAAGCCAGTTATGAACGTGCCTATGCTGAAAATGAAGTCCAGCTCAGCCTGATGAATCACCTGAAAAATCATATTCTCAGTACCGAGAATCAGTATGAGGTTATTCCCGCCAACATCGGACTGACCAACGGCGACCTGAATACCGTTGTGGAACGCTACAACGAAATGCTGATCGAGCGCAAGCGGCTGCTGCGTACCTCTCATGAAGACAACCCTGCCGTACAGAGTCTGAACGCCAGCATTGAAGTGATGCGCAACAGTGTCATGGCCGCCATCCAGACCGCAGAAAAAGGGCTGCAGATCAACCGCCAGGCTTTGAAGACCCAAACCCGCAAATTTGCGGGGAAGGTCAGCGATGCACCGGTTCAGGAAAAAGAATACCTCAGTATGTCCCGCCAGCAGGAAATCCAGGCTAACCTTTATCTGATGCTCCTTCAGAAGCGTGAGGAAAACAATATTACCCTGGCTTCCACCGCCAACAATGCCCGCGTGATTGACGAACCGCTGGCTGGCGGACAGGTTTCTCCGCAATCCTCCCAGATTTATATGCTTGCTATGGTACTGGGACTGGGATTCCCAGTCGGCATTCTCTTCCTGTGGGGACTGCTCCAGTTCCGGATCAAGACCCGTGCTGATGTAGAACGCATTACCAGACTGCCCATTATCGGTGACATCCCCCTGACAGAGAAAGCGAAAGACAATGCGATTGTCATACGTGAAAACCGCAACGAGCTGATGGAGGAAGTTTTCCGTTCCGTCCGCACGAATGTCCAATACATGCTGAGCGAAGGACAGAAAGTAATCCTCTTCACTTCCACCACCTCCGGTGAGGGCAAGAGTTTCAGTGCGGGGAATCTGGCCTGCAGCTTCGCCTTTATGGGCAAGAAAGTCATCATTGTCGGTCTGGATATCCGCAAACCCGGGCTGAACAAAGTATTCCAGCTATCTCACAAAGGTGTCGGCATCTCCCAATACCTGGCCGATCCCCAGCACACCGACCTGCTGAGTCTTTGCCAGAAGTCTACGATCTCGGACAACCTCTATATTCTACCCGGTGGAGAGATCCCGCCCAATCCTACCGAACTGGTAGCCCGTCCGGCCCTTGATCAGGCCATCAGCATCCTGCGGGAACATTTTGACTACGTCATCCTCGATACGGCTCCCATCGGTATGGTGACCGACACCCAGCTGATCGCCCGTGTGGCCGACCTGAGCGTCTATGTCTGCCGTTCCAACTATACCATCAAGAGCGAGTTCAAGCTGGTCAACGCCCTGAAGGAAGAAGGCAAACTACCCCACCCCTGCGTAGTGATCAACGGCATTGACATGGACAAGCGGGAAACTGGTTCCTACTATGGCTATGGCAAGTACGGCAAATACGGTTACGGAAAGAAATACGGCTATGGCTACGGCTATGGAAAATAATACGTTATGATTAAAGAACTTACTACTACCCTGTTTCAAGTTCAGGACTACTGCAACAAGACCCGGCTTTTGGCCAAGGGTGTCTCCTACTACTGCGGTATCCTGTATTACCGTCTGGACTGGCTGCATGAAGACATCCCGACCGCTGTGTATCACCCTTTCCAGCAAAAGCTGCTGCGGGAAATTCTGCTTTCGGTCAGTATGCTGAGCCTGAATCAGGTGGAAGAATACACCTGGAGTCATCTCAGCCTGCTGCTGCATGACCTGTTTTCTCCTGCCGAACTGCAGGCCATCGAGAGCGAAGTGCGCGACTGCATCCGCGCCCTGCTTCCTACCCTGACTCCGGAAAGCCGCATGGCTTTCGAAATGCAGTATTGGGGAGAAGGTGAAGTGACGGATGAAAAGGATGAAGAACTGAATGAGATTCAGGCGGAAATCCAACGACTGGATGCACTGAAATAGATCAATACACAGATGCCACAAAATATTTCACAAAACAACAAACGGATCGCGAAAAATACACTTGCTCTCTATTTCCGTACATTCATTACCATGCTTGTGGGGTTATATACAGGACGTGTAATGCTCCAAGCCCTTGGCGTGGATAACTACGGTATCAACAATGTCGTGGGGGGAATTGTCGGCATGAGTTCACTTATTACCAGTACCATGTCGGCTGCCATCAGTCGCTACATTACTTATTCCATCGGCCAAGGGAATCAAGGGCGCCTTAAAACCATGTTTTCCACCTCCGTCAATGCTCAGATAGTGATGTCTATACTGGCAGTTGTTATTTTGGAGATATTCGGATTATGGTTCTTAAGCAGCAAAGCCAGCATTCCAGAAGGTCGCATGATAGCCGCTCATTGGGTTTTCCAATGCTCACTCATATCATTGGTGATCAGCCTGATCAGTTCACCCTATAATGCCCTGCTTATAGCGCATGAACGGATGGGCATCTATGCCTATACCAGTATCGCAGAAGTCGCCCTCAAATTAGCTGTAGTATTTATTATATTAGCATTTGATGGAGACCGACTTATTCTTCTTTCCATTCTTAATGTGTTAGTGGGATTAGGAATGCGAATTTTCTATGGCTGGTATTGCAGTAAACACTTTGAAGAATCTCAATATAGCATCAAAGTCTTTGACAAAGGATTGCTAAAAGAACTCACGGTATTTAGCGGCTGGAATTTACTTAATAACGGTGCATGGGTATTTGCTACCCAAGGTGTAAATATGCTCGTGAATGTATTTTTCGGTGTAGCCTTCAATGCAGCCCGTGGAATTGCACAAACAGTCAATGGGGCTGTGCAAGGCTTTGTTGGCAACTTCACCATGGCCTTTTCTCCTCAAATTACCAAAACCTACGCAGCTGGAGATAAAACCTATGCAATCAGTTTGGGAAACCGAGGTACCAAATTTGCCTGGATGATGATGTATGTATTTATCGTTCCGGTCTGCTGTGAGGCAGATACCTTGTTACACATTTGGTTAGGAAAAGTACCTGCATGGGCTGCCCTATTCCTACGCTTTGCCATGTTTGAATCTCTGGCCGTATCTTCAGGACAGAACTTGTTTCGACTAATACAAGCAGATGGACACGTAAAAAACTACTCTATTATAGCTGCAATCACATCCGGTCTGATTTTTCCAATAGCATGGTTATTTTATTATTTAGGAGCACCCGTATGGAGTGCCTATTTAGTTTTCATCATCGACTTTCTGGCATTAAATCTCGTTCGTTTTTATTACCTTAAGAAACTGATGCCCTTTTCAATCCGTCAGTTTCTTCGTGAAGTATTTCTTCCCTGTATTCTCGTGTCCATAGTATCCTTTATCGTCCCCCTTGCGGTGTGCCATTATATGGAAAGAGGTTTACTTCGTTTCTTTATCAATGTACCAGTGGCTGTATTGTGGACAGGAATCTGTTGCATTCTATTTGGACTCACTAAAAATGAACGTTTATTCTTCTGGAATAAAGCCCAATCTTTACTTTCAAAAATAAGAATATGATCAACGTTACTGATAAGACCAATTGTTGCGGATGCAATGCTTGTGTACAGTGCTGCCCTAAGCAATGCATCACTATGATTCCAGATGAAGAAGGCTTTGACTACCCCAAAGTAAACAAGAATGATTGTATAGATTGCGGATTATGCGAGAAAATATGCCCCGTACTCAATAGTGGTGAAAGCAAAAAGCCTCTCAAAGTATATGCTGCAAAAAATACAAATGAAGAAATTCGATTAAAGAGTTCTTCAGGGGGTGTATTTACCGCTTTTGCTGAGGAAATTATTCACAGAGGTGGAGTCGTTTTTGGTGCCTCTTTTGACAAAGAATGGAATGCAATTCATGCATATACTGAAAACATTGAAGGACTATCCGCATTTAGGGGTTCCAAATATGTGCAAAGCAAGATCGGTTTCTCCTACAAACAAGTAAAGACATTTCTTAAAAATGGTCGAGAAGTATTATTTACAGGAACTTCCTGTCAGATAGCAGGCCTGAAGAATTTTCTCAGGAAAGATTATCCTAATCTTTTGACCATCGAGATCTTATGTCATGGGGTTCCAAGTCTTAAAGTTTGGCAACGATATTTAGCTGAAAAGAAAGCCCTGTTTCAATGCAATGAAATTTGTCAGATTAGCTTTAGAGATAAAAGAAATGGATGGGCACAATATCATTTTGTCATAGACTTTAAAAATGGGACACAATATAATACACCATTTTATACGGACACTTATTTTAAGGGTTTCCTTAGCAACTTATATCTTCGCCCCTCTTGTTATAGTTGTAAATGTAAAAATGGCCGTGCAAACAGTGATATAGTGATAGCCGATTACTGGAATATCAATGAAGCGCTACCTGAATTTAATGATAATAAAGGAATTAGTTTGGTATTAATAAACTCTTCAAAAGGCTTGTCTATCCTCAATTCATTGTCTGCCCTAATTGACTATAAAGAAACCGGATATGAAGTATGTCGTGGAAGGAATGGAGGCTTTTTAGAACATATTCCTATCCATAAAAAAAGACAAGTATTCTTTAAGCTCTTGAATCAAAATATCATTCCATTACATGAACTAGTTGAGAAATGTCTAAAAATAACGTTATCAACCAGAATTATCAACAAAATTCGAAGAACATTCAAATTATAAAATGAAAATTGCTATACTTACACTCCCACTTCATTCCAATTATGGTGGCATCATTCAAAATTATGCCCTACAAACTGTCTTAGAAAAAATGGGACATGAAGTTTATACAATCAATCTAAATAAGCCAAAAGCTAAAATAAATTTAGCTAAGGCCCCATTAATTATATCCAAAAGATTAATAAAAAAAATACTAGGACGTAAAGATGGTATTATTTTTTTAGAAAGGAAAAGAAACAAAGATGAGCTAGTCATAAAAAAATATATAAATAGATTCATTAATAATAAAATCCATCTAACAGAACCTTTTTATCTCAAAAAGGACTTACAAAAAATAAATCACATGGGATTTAATTCTATTATAGTTGGTTCTGATCAAGTATGGAGAATACCATATGCCTATCCAGACATACAAACATACTTTCTAGACTTCATAAAAAATAAGAATATCCAAAAAATAGCATACTCTGCATCTTTTGGTACAGATGACATTGAATTTTCAGAAGAACAAATAAAAGAATGTGGTAAACTTATAAAAGATTTTAAAAGAGTTTCTGTAAGGGAGGATAGTGCTCTTGATTTAATAAATAATAAATATAAATGGGAATGTAAATATAAACCTATACAAACATTAGATCCAACAATGCTACTTACCAAGGAAGAATATATTAACTTATCTTCAGATTATAAAAATAAGCTAGATGGTGAACTATTTTATTACATCCTTGATATGACAGAAGACAAGAAAAAAGTATTGGATCAAATGTCTAAAGATTTAGGTTACAAACCTTTTACTGTAAAAAGTATTAGTGACAATTGGTTTGATGATGTACAAAAACAAATTGTCCCGCCCATTGAACTTTGGCTACAAGCATTTAATAAAGCAAAATATATTTTCACAGATTCTTTTCATGGATGTGTCTTTTCTATTATCTTTAATAAAGACTTTGTAGCATATGGTAATAAAGAAAGGGGATTAAGCAGATTTGATTCTCTTATAAGAATGTTTAATATTAAAGATCGATTTATCTACAAGTATGAAGACTACAGTTTTTCACTTATTCAGAATCTAATCAATTGGAATAATATTAATACAATTCATAGAAAGAACAAATTAGAATCTTTAGAATTGTTAGATATTGATTAAATCCTTCTATTTATTTAACAATACATTAACAATGGGAGCTATGATAATAAAGTTTAAACAATTCATTAAACAAATATTATACACATATATTATAATACCATTAGTCTATAAATATACATCACAATTTAACATACTAAACTCAATAGAATCCATTCACTATATAATAAAAAATCATCTATCTGTTAGTCGGTTTGGAGACGGTGAGCTAGACATGATTTTTGGAAAAGGGAATGGTTTTCAAGGATATAATCAAGCACTATCAAAAAGATTATATGAGATTATCATATCTAATCTTCCCAATCATATTATAGGGATACCGTATAATATTAAGTCTACAAAATACATAAATAATCCTAATTCTTTTTGGGGGAAATATACAGCTTACAATTTCTTTAAAATAAAACGATTAGTAACAAAAAACAAACTATATATTGACACTCAAATCTCAAGATTTTATTTTGAAAAAAAAGATAAATCAGGATGCAAAGAGCAATTAAACTTGCTAAAGAAAATTTGGGATGGTCAGAATGTTATTTTAGTAGAAGGAACAAAAACTCGTTCAGGAGTTGGGAATGATTTATATGATAACGCAAAATCTTTAAAAAGAATTTTAGGGCTATCAGAAAATGCCTTTGACATGTATGACACGATGTTAAATACTATAAAGAAATATGCACATAAAGATGATTTAATACTTTTATGCTATGGGATGACAGCTACAGTCTTAGCATACGACTTAGCAAAAGAAGGTTACTGGGCCATAGATTTAGGACACCTTGATATTGAATATGAGTGGTTCAAATTAGGAGTAAAACAAAGAATCGCAATACAAGGTAAATACACAAATGAAGTAAGTGGAGGTAACATCGTATGTGAAATACAAAATGAACAATATAACAACCAAATTATAGCCGATATAACAAAAACACATGAAAAATAATATATTCAATATTGTTTGTATTTCTAACAATATATACACGCAACATGCAGCTGTTATGTTAACATCTTTATTTGAAACAAATCCTAAAGTAAACTGTAATATATATTTATTTATAACAGAAATTAATGAAAATAATAAATCTGAATTATGTCGTTTAATAAAAAAATATAATAATCAGCTTTATATAAAACAGTTTAATAAAGAATCGTTCAACTTACAAAATCTAAAGACAACTTCTTGGCATACTATAATGTATCTAAAACTATTTATACATAGAGTATTACCAGAAGATGTTGATAGATGCCTTTTCCTCGATGTAGACATGATTATAAATTCACCTTTAAATGAATTATACGATATTAATTTAGATGATTGTTGTATTGCCGGCTGTGAGGACAATATTAATTCAATGGGAATTAAACAGAATTTACATCTTTATCCGACCGACCATTATATAAATTCAGGTGTGATGATGATTAATTTAGCCAAATGGAGAGAACTAGATAAAGAATATCCAATAGAAGAATTCCTTAGAAATAATATGGATATCATAAATAACGACCAAGATGCCATAGCATTATACTTTAAGGGGCATATTAAATATATAAATGATATCAAATGGAATGCCACCACATTTTGTTTTCAAAGGCTAATCAGAGTATTTCCTAAATACTATTGTCAAATAGAAAATGTCCGGAGAAATCCGGCAATCATTCATTTCTGCGATCCCGTGAAACCTTGGTTTAAAGAATGTAAGCATCCATATAAAAATTTATATGATAAATACTTAAGAATGACTCCATGGAAGGATTATAAATATGTCTCTTGCAAGAAAGTCTATAATCGATCTGCTTTCTACTACAATTTCAGATACTGGTTGAATTATATCAATATAAGAAAAGACTATGACTTTGAGGTTCCTTTAAATAGAAAGATCAAATACGGTATATTTTGAGTAACATGAAAAATATTTGTTTTGTAATACATAATATACAATGTGGCGGTGGCACTGAACGAGTATGTGCTACTATAGCAAATGAGTTATGCCATAGAGGATATAATATATCCATTATCAGCTATGATGCTAAGAAAGCTCCTTTTTTTTGTTTTGATCCTAAAATTAAAATTGGTAATATGCTTACTAATATTTTAGAGCGGAGAACAAGACGATTTAAATGGTATGCCGCATGGAAGCTCAAAAGATTTTTACTTGCAAACAAAGTGGATTTAGTAATAGATGTAGATACAATACATGCTCTATGGACTTATAGAGCCATAAACAAGACAAATATTAAATGGATATCTTGGGATCACTTTAATTTCACTTATTGTACTAAAAGTTTTGAAAGGATACAAGCATTACAGCTTATTGAGATGTATGCCAATAAACTTGTGTTATTATCAAAAGCTGATAAACAGACTTATCTAGAGGAAACAAATATACCTAAAAATAAAATAATCCAAATCTATAATCCATTATCCTTTGAAGCAGAATCTTATCAAGAACGTAATAAAAAACAGGTTTTAGCTATTGGACGAATCTCATATCAAAAAGGTTTTGATTTATTGCTCCAGGCATGGAAGATTGTTGAGAAAAAAACTAATGATTGGCATTTGGAAATTGTGTGTGGTTATGGAGATTATCATGCCCTAGAAGAGGAAGCCCTTTCTATGGGAATAAAAAACATAACATGTTCCCCTCCGACCAATAATGTAAAAGGGAAATTCGAAGAATCTTCAATCTTTGTATTGTCTTCTAGATTTGAAGGTTTTGGACTTGTCCTTACTGAAGCAATGACAATGAGTGTACCTTGTGTTTCATTTGATTGCCCTGTAGGTCCAAATGAAATTATAATTAACAACGAAAACGGTTTGTTAGCTAAACCAGGAGATGTGAACGATTTAGCAGAAAAACTAGTCTACATGATTAAAAATAAAGATGAAAGAATACGTATGGGAAAGAATGCGTACGAATCTTCCAAAAGATTCAGCATAGATACAATTATTCCACAATGGATTAAACTGATAGACAATTTATAGTCATAAACTATGCTATTAAATTTTTATATGATAACACAATTTACTCACAAAAAATATTTTATTCCAATTTTTCTTTTAGGATATGTTATAGTACTACAATTATTTTTATCCATAGATTCTTATTTGTATGCTAATAACGATCATTATGATTCTGCTATATTTTTTATGTGTGGTAAAGCTTTAATGAATGGATATATTCCTTACGAAGAATTTGCAGATTCAAAAGGTGTACTACTATGGTTTATTTATGGGATCGCTTACCTTATCGATCATTATTCATATATAGGAGTTTATTGGTTACTATGTTTATTCTATTGGATGACTTTTTGGCTAAATTATAAGATAGCATATTTATGGTTGCCTCAATCATACTCCATACTTGCTTCATTAACTATGGCAATCCCCCTGTGGTATTGGAATTTTTATACAGAAACAAAAGCTGAATATTTTTGTATTCCATTCATAACATATACTCTATATCAATTATTTTTAATGGTCAAGCAAAAATATAAATATCAATTAATCAACAAACACTTCTTACTTATTGGAATAGGATTAATTTGTGTTCTTATGATAAAATGGAGCATTGCAATCATGATGCTTGGTTTACTTATCAGTATTGGAATTTATTCCTTTAAAGTACATATTTTAAAGAGTTATATATTAAATCTACTTATAGGTATCCTATTTGCCTCAATCCCTTTTATTATTTACTTCACCATAACACAAAGTTGGCAAGCTATGATTCAAGAATATTTTATTAATACATTAAGTTCCGTGAGTGTTCCGCTCAAGGAAACTATTCAATCTTATATTGACGAATGGATTAAATTATTCACGACAAAACGAGTTATATATGTTATCTATATTCTTCCTTTACTTTTATTATGGAATAAAAAAAACTGGTTCATAACATCTTTACCATTTTTATCTGCATTATTTTTTCTTGCATTAAGTATTAGACACGATTTATTTGGACACTATATCTCGGTCGTTGGTCCTTTCACCATCTTTGCTATCATATCTATCTTGACATATATACAGAGACATAAAATCAAAATAAAATATTATTGTATACTTTTAATGTTGGGGATAATTTATATCATATATGGGAAAATACATTATTCTACTAACTTTTTTACTAAAGCTCAATCCGTTACCGAATTTGAGAATATTAATTATATGATTTCTCAAATAAAAAAACCAACCATAATTAATATGGGACAAGATCGAGGATTTGGAATGGGGTATACTCTCCCCTATTGTCGCTACTGGATTACCCAAATGGGATGTACAAAAGAAATGTTATCGAGACAAGAACACTCTCTTTATGAAGCTAAAGCAGATTTTATTTGCTTGAACGGAAAAGAACCCATAGCACATTATGAAAAGTTCGTTTTAAGAATGGGATACAACCTGATAGCAGATTATCAAAATAATAGAATATATACTAAACACTTAGTTAAATCACATAGTACACAATTTAAAGTACAACCACTAGATATTATATTAAAACGAAATACAGGATATATCAATAATGAGAAAGATATTAAATAAAATACTACATAATGTACGAATAATGGAGTTTGTTCGTTTCTGCATAGTTGGTATTCTATGCACCGGTATTGATGCTCTGCTATATTATATTACCAAGCCAACATTGAATTATCAACTAGCACTGATTATAGCATACATCACTAGTTTATTAATAAATTATATATTAACAACATATTGGACTTTCAAAGTAAAACCATCAACAAAAAATCTCATTGGGATATTAGGAGTTCACCTATCTAATTTATTCATCATAAGAATGGGGCTTATGTGGCTTTTCATACAGAAATGTAACCTTTCTGAAAATATAGCATACGTTCCAACCTTAATGATTTCTGTTTTAACCACATTTATATTGATTAGACTTGTAGTAAAAAAATAAATCATATGAAAAAAGTGTCAATTCTTATTCCGGCGTATAATGAGGAAAAAACGCTTCCGCTTTTGTACCCAGAATTAAAAAAACTAATGGATTATGAAAAGAACTATGAATGGGAAATATTGTTTGTAAATGATGGTAGTCAGGACAATAGTTTAAACATGATAAAAGCATTACGAGCTGCAGATAAACGTATAAATTTTATCAGTTTATCTAGAAATTTTGGTAAAGAAATAGCGATGCTAGCAGGATTCGATTATGTTACAGGAGACTGTATGGTAATCATGGATGCAGATTTACAAGATCCACCATCACTAATCCCACAAATGTTAGAATATTGGGAACAAGGCTATGATGATGTATATGCTAAAAGAGCAAATAGAGGGAAAGAATCATGGATACGAAAACAGTTCTCATTACTTTTCTATAAGATTCTGGAAACAACAACCCGCTTTGAAGTTCTACAAAACGTTGGTGATTTCAGACTCCTTGATCGTTGCTGTATAGATGCATTAAAACAAATTCGTGAAAGTGAACGCTATACTAAAGGAATGTTTTGTTGGATAGGATATAATAAAAAAGAAATTATATTCAACCGTGGAGATCGCATCGCCGGAGTAAGCAATTGGAATTTTAGAAGTTTATTCAATCTTGCTATTGAAGGCATTACTTCTTTCACAACAGCTCCATTACGTTTTGCTAGTATTATAGGTTCTATTATAGCATTTACAGCTTTTATTGCCGCATTATTTTACTTCTTTAAAACTATAATCTTTGGTGAATCTGTTCGAGGATTTACGACATTAATTGTAGTTGTTTTATTTCTTGGTGGAATTCAACTGTTATGCATTGGGATATTAGGTGAGTATATTGGTCGAATTTTTAACGAGACTAAACAAAGGCCTCCATATCTAATAAGAGAACACAATGAAAAAATAGTCAAATAATCATACCCTATAAATACTTTTATATGGAAAATCCTGCTATATCTATCATCATACCAGTATACAAAGTAGAAGCATATTTGCAACGTTGTATAAATTCCGTATTATTACAAGATTTTAAAAACTGGGAAATGATACTCGTTGATGACGGAAGCCCTGATAATTGTCCTCAAATCTGTGACCAAAATGCAAGAAAGGATTATCGTATTAAAGTCATACATAAACATAATGAAGGACTTCCTGCAGCAAGGAAGAGTGGATTTATGCTTTCAAAAGGACGTTATATTATCCACCTAGACTCTGACGATTATTTACTTCCAAATGCTTTATCTATTTTGCATAAGAAAGCCATTGATGGAGACTATGATATTGTCAAAGGATGCAATTATCGTTTTACTAACACAAAAACATTCAAGCTAGAATCCCCCCCACTCTGCAATACAGAAATTATAGGTTCTGAGAACTATTGGAAAGCATTAATACGGCACAATATCAAACCATACATTTGGGGTGGTATTTATAAACGAGAATTATTTGAAGATTGTATCTATTGTTTTACAAGTGAAGTTTCCATTTGCGAAGACTGGATTACTAATCAAGCTATATGGAGAAAAGTTAATAAATATATTGCAATTTCAGATGTAGTCTATGCATATTATATAAACCCTAAATCAATGATGCAAAGTAAAGTTCTATCACATCAATATATAAACAAAATTGGCCGCATAATGGGAGAACTCACCCAAAATACATCTAATGAGACTTCTCATCTTATAGAAATGAATAGAACCCTATCACATCTCAGAGCATTTTTTATTCCAGAGCTACCTTGGAATGCTGTTGAATATAACAAAATTAAAGAAAGCCTTTCAAAAAAGGAAAACAAAAAGTATTGTCAAAAGTACATCAATAAACGATTTCTAATATTTATTCAGAATAGATATTTATTTCATCTATACAGTCGTTTATACGCCTATTTGTTTAAATATATCAAATTACATGGCCATAATAGAAAGATTCTATAAATTTTATTTTACTCTTAACTATAAGCAAATACAAAATGAGAACTAATACTTTCAACAATAAATCCGCTCAAAAAATGCAAAAAAATGTTGGCATAATAACGATCCAAAACATAATGAATTATGGAGCGTGTTTGCAGTCTTTTGCACTTTGGTACAGAATAAAATCATTAGGATATAATTGTGAAATCATAAACCTTCTAACTCCATCCCATAAAGGTTTCAAAAGAGCAAAAAATTCTGTACATATGAAAGAAAAATTAGCTTCTTAAAAAGAATATATCGGATTGGAAAGCAATTTATAAAAAAAGAAAAAGAGAGATATCTATTTTTTTACAAAAAAGAAGTATTAAATAGGGAATATGAAAATTTTAGAACATTTAATGAGCAAATAAAATTTTCAAAAAAAATACAACAATGCTGATGAGCTTTATAAAAATCCGCCTATATATGACATATATGTTACAGGAAGTGATCAAGTTTGGAATCCGACATTAGGATTTGAATTAGAAGCTTATTTCCTTACTTTTGCACCACAAGGTGCAAAAAAAATAGCTTATGCACCAAGTATAGCTCGTAATGATTTACCATCTCAATTTACAGACAAATACCGAAAATGGTTAATGGATTACAATGCATTATCTATAAGAGAGAAAACCGGCCAAACAATAATTCATAATATTATAGGTAAAAAAATACAAGTAGTTTTGGATCCAACCTTTCTACTTAGTAACCAAGAATGGAGATCTCAAATGTCACATGAGATAACATGTCCTCCCCAATATATATTATGCTTCACTCTATCAGATAAGAATCTTATTGATTATGCTGCAAAGCTTTCCAAGGAAAGCAAATTACCTTTATTAGTTATAAGCACATATATGAATTACAAAGTAGAAGGTGCAAATGTTATATTAGATGCAGGACCAGCCGAATTAATATCATATATCAATTCAGCTAATCTTGTAATAACAGATTCTTTCCACGGGGTTGCAATGTCTATCCAACTTGCGAAAAACTTCTTTGCATATATCAAGAAAAATAAAAAAGGTATTCCTGATATATCTGATAGAATTCGAACATTAATAGATACTTTTCATTTAAATAATCATATCATCTCTGATTTATCTCAAGACTTTACTTACTTTAGCAATAATCAATATAATCGAATAGAATTAGATCGATTAATTGATGAAGCTAGGATGGAATCACAAAACTTTTTAATAGATGCTTTAGCATCATAATAAAAGCAATAACAATACAATACGTCTTTAACAGATTATAGTTTCTGACATATATTCAATTTATGTCTAAAGCCTCTAATTTCTATATTTAACAAATATGCACAGCATTTACAAAATTCACAACTATTATGATTACTTATCTTAAAGAGTTATATATATCTCTCTACAAGATTTTAAGGAGTCCCTATAAGTGGCTAGCCATATTTTTTATTCTATGGCTATACAGAGTAGACTTTATACCAGCAGATGGCGGAGGACTTGCAAAAGGTCTACAAGTAATTACGATTTTAGGGCTCCTCTATTGTGTGTATAAACGTAAACGAAACATAATTAATTTATCATATACCCATACAAATTTTCCTATAAAATCGATTATGTGGCTTTATACATTTGCTATATTAAGTACAATGTGGGCCTATCTTCCGTCATTCGCATTCTTTCTTTCTCTGCAAAATCTTGTTTTATTATTTACTTTAATATGGCTATTTAGCCTGATGAAAAGCTTTAAAACAATCGAAAAAACCTTTTTATATTTCTCCATTATTATAACAATTTTTGAGGTTGTAACAGAACGAATCATTAATCATCCAAATATATTTATCCATTTTCTATCAGGAGGTTCAGCATCAGCAATCTGCATTTCTTATTGCTTTGGGGAATTAATGGCAAAAAAAAAGATGGATTTAGAACGAGAAAACACTCTCAGAAATACTCTTATACTCTCAATTATTATTCTTATAACTAGTACCAGTAGCGGTGCAAACATTGCAGCTATTTTGGGTTGCTGCATTGCTCTCCTATTTTCTGGAAATATTATATGGACATGTTTAATACTAATTATTGGAGTTATTCTATATTTAAATCAAGATTTAATTATGCATTTAATGCTATTAGTTATGCCTGGTAAAACAGAAGCTATAATTGAATCTGGAAATGGTCGAGAAACTATATGGAACGGTATATTAGCTGTAGCCGCACAAAGACCTTTAATAGGTTGGGGATATGCTTGTGGTGAAAGAGTTGCTAGTAATTATTTAAATTGGACTCTCAGTGATTCCCATAATAACTATTTAGGGGTTTATGGAGGATTAGGATGGATAGGATTATTTTTTCTTATAATTCACCAAATAGTTACACTATGGACAGCTTTTACCAAAAGAATGAAAATTGGATATACAGGATTATTATGTGGCTTATGTTGTGCAACTATCAATGGATATAGTTATGGATATTTATCAGGAAAAGCCTGTTCAATTACTGTCATTTACTTCTCAATGGTTATTTTAACATTTATATATTCAAAAATTAGAAATTATGATTAGCAAGCAGCTAAGTAATAAATTTAAAATAGCAAGTTTTCTGTGTACTGTTATGGTGGTATATCGCCATTCATTAAATTTACAAGCATTTTATGAAGAAGATGAATATAAACTCATTAGTACAACTATAGAAACTGGGATTTCTAAATTAACAGAAATAGCAGTTCCTTTTTTTTTCTTACTTTCCGGCTTTTTCTTTTTTAGAAATACATATTATAAGAAAAGTGAATATGCACAGATGATCTTAAAAAAGAGTCGAACATTACTCATTCCATTTCTTTTTTGGAATTTAGCTGGAATTATTCCCTTACTTATAAATCATCAATTTATAATTGAAAACCATATATACCAATATATTTTAACTTTACTCAATAGTGATTGGAACGGAGTATTATGGTATGTCAGAGATTTAATGACTTATATGCTATTTGTACCATTATATGGCTGGATTTTTGTGCTCAATAAGAATTGGATATACTTTATAATAATAGTATTACTATTTTATCATTGGATTCCTGTCACAACATCATGGCCATCTTCTGAAGGCTTATTGTTTTTCTTTTTAGGTGGAATCATTCAAAAATGCAATACAATATTAAATTATAAATGCCCTCTAAAAATACTTTCCTTACTATTCATATTGTGGATGATTTCATGCTTTATTTATCCTTATTTGTGGGCAATTCATAAATACAATACATTATTGGGACTATTCATTTTTTGGAACTCCTTAGATTATTTAAAAGAGACATGGAAGAAGTGGTTATTAAAATTAGCCCCATACTCCTTTTTTATTTATGTAACTCACTTCTATTTAATAAAGGGATTAAAAATTTCAATTGCTAAATATTTTCATGGAAATGAAGCCATAGCTATAACTTCTTATTTTATACTACCCATTATCGTAATATTTATTACAATTATTCTAGGTAAAAACTGGCATAAATATGCCGCAAAATCATATTTATTTATTACGGGAGGAAGAAGCTAACAAAAACTATAAATATGAAAGTTCTATATTGCAATCCTATTTTTTTTGAGTATCGTTTACCCTTCTATAAAGAATTAGTGCGATTATTTAAAGGGCAATTTTATGTAATATATTCAATTAATCGCTATACTATTTGCGGAAAAAGTAAATTTTGCAAGCAAATAAAAGAAGAATTAAGTAACAATGCAGTACCTTTTTCTAGAGATTATATATTTGATACATATTCTATGTCTTTTAAAATGAAAGATATAGAAAAAGGGAAACGTATTCCTCTTACTTTTGGTTTATTACGAACAATACGCAGAATTAAACCAGATGTATTAATTACAGAAGGTTATTTCCAATGGACTCCATTAGTTTTGCTTTATGGTTTAATCCATAGAGTTCCTGTTTATATGGGTTACGAACGAACTTTACACACAGAACGGAATGCAAGCCGGTTAAAAGTATGGCAACGTAAATTGTTCAATACATGCTTTGCCGGATTTTTGGTAAACGGACAAGAAACAAAGAAGTATCTGATGTCTTTAGGAGTTCCTATTTCAAAAATACATATTGGAGGAATGAGTGCAGACGCAACTTTCTTACGAAATGGTATTGCTTCAATGACTACAAAAGATAAAAAATTATTTAGGATTCAATATCAAAAGTATGAAAAAGGGCTTATATTTCTATTTGTGGGTCAAATAGTAAGACGAAAAGGAGTTGGGTTATTGTTACAAGCGTGGGAAAAACATTGTAAAAATCATCCAGAAGATAAGTTATTATTAGTTGGAAGTGGCAATCAATTGAATGAGTTTCGTTCAATATATTCTAATGAATCTTCTATTGACTTATTAGGGAAAGTAGAATATGAAACAGTTTATAAATTTTATGCTATTGCTGACGTTTTTATTCTTCCCACAATAGAAGATAACTGGAGCTTAGTTGTACCAGAAGCCATGGCCTGTGGATTACCAATAGCAACCTCTATTTATAATGGATGCTGTCCTGAGCTAGTGCACAAAGATGAAAATGGCATTACATTTGATCCATATAAAGAAGAAACATTAATCAATGCATTAGACTATTTCCACCATCAAAATTTGAAAGCAATGGGACAAAGATCAATAGAACTAGAGAAGAATTTTAATACTGAGAACTGTGCACGTAGAGTTTATGAAGCTCTAAATAAGTCATTAAGCAAACAAAAAATATGAAATTAACAGTAATTACTGTATGCTTTAATGCAGCAGATGATTTGAAAAAAACACTTGATTCTGTTTTGACACAAACTTATACAGATTTTGAATATTTAGTGGTGGATGGAGGTAGTAAAGATAATACGATTACCTTGCTTGAATCTTATAAGCCGTTATTTGCTAAAGGGAATAAAGTATTTCGATATGTATCAGAACCCGATCAAGGCACTTACGATGCAATGAATAAAGGAGCAAAGTTAGCTAAAGGAGAATGGATTAATTATATGAATGCTGGAGATAGCTTCTATGCTAATTCTACATTATATGACTTTTTTTCTACGCTATTGAAAAAAAATGCAGGTGTACTATATGGTGATACATTCCAAATTTTTGATTTTGGAAGTGGCATTGCAAAAGAAGAAGATTATAAAAAAGATAACTCCATAATGCCTTTTTGCCATCAGTCTTGTTTCGTTAAAACGAAATTAATGAAACAGTTTCTATTTGATATATCTTATCGTATCATTGCTGATCATGATTTATTTTATCGATTACGTAAAGCTAATGTTGTTTTTCAATATATTCCAATTATAGTGGCAAAATATAACGGGCAATATGGCCTTTCTGCCACCCATCCGCTTACACTGAGACTGGAAGGCTTACGTGTTCATCACATTACAAAAAAATGGTATTATCCTTTAGCATTAACATGGACATATTTGCGTTATGGGTGGATTCAAACATTTAAAAATCATATGCCTAATTGGATGACAGAAGCATGGATGAAAAGAAAAAGAAAATTTATAAATAATAATTAAGAGCGATGGATTTATCTATAATCATTCCTGTATATAACGGTGCATTACTATTGGACAGATGTCTAGATAGTATTTTCAGCCAGAAAACTCAATATTCCTACGAAGTAATCTTAATAGATGACGGAAGTACGGATAACTCTGTAGAACTAATAAAATCACGAAAAGAGCCTAATATAATATTATTTCAACAACTGAATGCTGGACCAGCTGTTGCCCGCAATAAGGGAATAGAATTGGCAAAAGGGAAATACATGACTTTTATAGATGCGGATGATTACTGGAATCAAGGATATATTCAAACAACAGTCGATTTTTTAAACACACACGATGAATGTGTAGCAGTTTCTGTAACTTGTAAAAATATTGCCTCATTTGCCAAATCTGCTTCTTATAATCCGTCCTGGATGAACAATTCAAAAAAGGGAACCCCCTTTGTTTTAGAAGATTTTATGTCTTATTGGGCCTCTTATTGCCACGTAGGAACATGTTCAACTACCATGCGGACTGAATTAGTCCGACAATCTGGAGGAATGCGAACTGATTTACGTGTAACAGAAGATTATGAATTCTGGCTATATTTATCTACATTCGGCAAATGGGGACTAATTCCTGAAGTTCTATATGTAAGTGACGGAGGAGATGTAACACAATCGCAAGGTTGGATAAGCAAGATGGAACGTCGCTGGAAAAATGCACCAAGTATTACAGAATGGGAAAAACGTATCGTACAGCGATTACCTGAACTAACAATTTCTTATCAGAAAGCGCGAGGAAGGGTAAGCCGTAACTTAACGTACTGCCAACTACTCTCTGACAGATTAAACTTAAGCCGCCATGAAGCATTACGTTATGGAAACTATTTTATAAAAGACCCTATCGGAAAACTGATGAATCTGGCTAAATATACACCACTTACTTGGTGGATACTCGCATTTTTTTTGAAATATCGAGAATTTCATCGGAAGTTAAATTAAAATGAGACCTACAATTTTATTCATTCTTCACATGCCGCCACCAGTACACGGAGCTTCAATGATGGGGAAATATATTCATGATAGCAGAGTAGTGAATAAGGCTTTTGACTGCCATTACATAAATCTAACCACCGCTAAGAACCTGGCAGATATTGGAAAGGTAGGATTACGAAAACTGATTCAGTTTGCACAACTGCTAAGCCGAATTTACAAGGAAGTGAAAAAATTGAAGCCACAACTTGTGTATGTAACCCCCAATGCTTGTGGAGGAGCTTTCTACAAAGATTTTATAGTAGTACAATTATTGAAAGTGATGGGATGTAAAGTGGTAGCCCATTACCATAATAAAGGGGTGGCTAGCCGACAAAATTGCATACCGGACAAATGGTTGTATCATTGCTTCTTTAAGGGAATTCAAGTGATTTTACTGGCTGAATCACTTTATGCAGATATGCAGCAATTTGTGAAATGGGAACAAGTGTTATTCTGTCCAAATGGAATTCCGGAATCTTCTCCTACTAATCAAAAGCCCCCCAAAAATGGTCTGCCTCATATTTTCTTTTTATCAAACTTATTAATTGACAAAGGAATCCTTACATTATTGGATGCTTGTAAACTGTTAAAAGAACAGGGATATGTGTTTCAGTGTGACTTCGTAGGGGGGGAAACAGCAGATATGGATGCGGAACGTTTCATACAAGAATGTAAGCAGCGTGGAATAGCAGACTGTGTAACTTATCATGGCAGGAAATATGGAAAAGATAAATTAACATTCTTCCAGCAAGCTGACATTTTTGCTTTACCTACATTCAATGAGTGCTTTCCTCTTGTATTATTAGAAGCAATGGAACAGGGCCTACCATGCATATCAAGTGCAGTAGGTGGAACACCTGAAATTGTAGATGAGGGAAAAACCGGTTTTTTAGTCCCTTGTAAAGAAGTACATCCTCTAGCAGAACGTATCGGCCTTTTACTGAACAATGAAACTTTACGCCAACAAATGGGCAAAGCAGGTAAAAAAAAATTTGAAAATAAATATACGCTACAATGCTTTGAGAACAATTTCAAGAAATGTTTAGAAAAATGTCTTGAAGCAGAATAATCTTTTCTATGAAGATTCTCCCTTTTTTATCACTTACTCCCCTCCTCTTCTTTTCTCCGATCCTGGCACAGGAACGGACAGACTCGCTTTCTTTCCGGATGGAAACGGCAGTCGTGGTCTCAAACGGTGATGACGCTCCACTCTGGCTGACAGCCAACCGCTACGGCATGGGAAGCAATGCCGCCAGGAGTGCGTATCTCCGGGCAGGAGCAGCCTGGCAAAAGGAAATGAAAAAGAACTAGCGCATCGGCCTGGGACTGGATCTGTCCGGAGGCAAGAATCTGGCTTCGAAGGTATGGCTGCAGCAGGCGTACGCAGACATTTCGTGGAAAATGCAGACTCTGAGTATCGGAAGCAAGGAACGCGCCGGATTTCCGCTGGAGAAGAACGAGAGACTGACCAGCGGATGGATGGTGGAAGGCACGAACATGAGACCCATTCCCCAGATCAGAGGGGAAATCAAGGAGTATCTGGCCATACCGGGAACACAGGGCTGGGTGGCCTTCAAGGGGCATCTGTGTTACGGATACTTCACGGACGGAAACTGGCAGGAGGATTTCGTGGCTCCGGGAAATGAATTTACCCGGAAGGTGCTGTACCACAGCAAGTCGCTGATGATCCGCCTGGGCAACCGGGAGAAGCTGCCGGTGGAGTTTGAATTCGGTCTGCTAACGGCAGCACAATTCGGAGGCGACAAGATGAAAAAGAATGCGGACGGAAGCGTGAGCCTGCTCTACGACATGCCGGAAGGTCTGAAGGATTTCTGGAAGATCTTCTTCCCCAAGCAGCAGAGTACGCTGCAGAACGTGCAGGGGAATCACTGTGGAAGCTGGAACTTCGGCCTGAACTATTACGTGGGCAACTGGAAGCTGCGAGCGTATCTGGAGCATTATTTTGAGGATCATTCGCAGATGTTCTGGCAGTACGGACGCTGGAAGGACGGACACATCAGGCTGGAGGTGTCGCTTCCCCGTAACCGCTGGGTGAGCAGCGTGGTGTGGGAAGGACTGAACACCACCGACCAGACGGGACCGATCCTGTATGACGGCATTGCGGGATCATTCCCGGATCTGCAGATGAGCGGAAGGGACAATTACTATACCAACGGAGAATACCTGGGATGGCAGAACTACGGGGCTTCACTGGGGCATCCGTTCCTGCTGGGACCGCAATATAACCGGGACGGAAAGAACGAGATCAAGGGATGCCGGGTGAAAGCACAGCACCTGGGGCTGGAAACTGCTGCTCTCGTATGCCCGCAACTGGGGATCGTACGTAGATCCTTTTGACGAGGTGAAGAAGCAGTTCAGCAGCCTGGCAGAAGTCACTTATCTGCCTGTCTGGGGCAAAGGATGGGGCGTCAGCCTGTCGCTGGGCATGGACCGGGGGAATTATCCGGGAAACAGCACAGGGGGCATGCTGACCGTCCGCTGGAAAGGAGGATTCAGCTTACGAAGAATTGGATAACAGGACTGATACTCGTCATCCTGACGGGGATGGTAACGGGTTGCCAGAAGGAACCGATCAACAGCAAGGTGGAGGGGCTCTGGCAGCTCCGGGAATTTACCGTCAAGGAGACGGGGGAAACCGTGGTCTGCCAAAGGATGTACTACGGAATTACGCGGATGGTGACCGAGCTGTCCGAAAAAGAAGGTACGAAAGGATACGGTGACTATATCGGACGGACGGAATACCGCAAAAATGAAACACAACTGGTACTGAAGGATTTCAAAGTACGGAGCATCACCAGTGACAATAAGCAGGATGCACCCGTGGAAGACTTACGCCATTTCGGTATCAACAGCCAGGAAGAAACCGTGTTTGACATCGTGAATTGCAACGGCAAGGCGATGACACTGGAATCGGACTACGCACGGCTGGAACTGAGAAAATTCTGAGACTCAACCAACATACGGAAATAGAATTTCATACATATAAATTCAAACTCTACATGCTAAAATTAAAGGATTTATCCCTTCTGGAAAGCAGAAGGGAGTTATCATTACTGCCTGAAGGCAAAGTGCTGATCAATACGATCAATGCACATTCGTATAACACGGCACAGAAGGATCCGCTCTTTGCAGAGGCTCTCCAGAAGGGGGATGCCCTGGTGCCGGATGGGGCCAGCATCGTAATGGCCTGCCGGTGGCTGAAAGCCAAATCGCAGCCGAAGGAACGGATTGCAGGATGGGATCTGTTTGAACATGAAATGGAACAGCTGAACCGGCGGGGAGGCAAATGTTTCTTCATGGGAAGCAGTGAACGGGTGCTGGGGCTGGTCAAGGTCAGGGCTGCGGAAGTGTATCCGAATATCACGGTAGAGACGTATTCCCCACCCTACAAGCCGGAATTCAGCGACGAGGAGAACCGGCAGATCATCGAAGCGATCAACAAGGCTAATCCGGATCTGCTCTGGATCGGCATGACGGCGCCGAAACAGGAGAAATGGGTCTACACGCACTGGAAGGAACTGGACATCCACTGCCACTGCGGTGCCATCGGAGCGGTGTTCGACTTCTTTGCAGGAACCGTGGAGCGTGCCCCGAAATGGTGGCAGGAGCACAGTCTGGAATGGCTGTACCGGCTGATCAGGGAACCGCGACGGATGTGGAGACGGTACATCATCGGAAACATGCTGTTCCTGATCAACATCGCAAAAGAGAAATTCTAAAAAGATCATATCAATCCTTTTCATAACTTCTAACCAACAATTCTATGGGAAATAAGCTACTGACCTACAAGCGGATGGTGAACACAATGGTCATCATCACGGAGACTCTGATCTGCGGCGGGCTGTTCGGACTGTTTTACAGCTGGGCGCAGGGAAGCAGCTGGGAAAAGACAATGGGAGTACCGCAAACACAGATCATGCTGACGCTGATGCTGTGTTATTTCATAACGGCGATCAATACGGGGGTTTCGCTCTACAACCGCAAAGTGTATGCTTACCGGATTGTGGGCCACGTGGTGCAGAATATGTTTGTCTTCGCCATCCTGGCAGGATGCATCCTCACCGTAGGACACTATACGGATGCCTGGTCGAAGCTGTTTGCGGGCTATCTGGCAACCTTATTTGTCTGTCTGGCGGTATTCCGGCTGACGCTGCGCTACCTGGTGAAGAGTTACCGCTCACGGGGAGGAAACCTGCGCTTCGTGGTGCTGGTGGGAAGTTATGAAAACAACGTGGAGCTGTACCGGGAACTGACGGAGGCATCGTATGCGGGATTCCGGGTGATCGGTTATTTTGATCACGAACCCGGCAACCGCTATCCGAAGGAATGTCCGTATCTGGGACGGCCGGAAGACGTAAATGTTTATCTGGGACAGCATCCGAAGGTACACTTCCTGTTCTGCTGTCTGCCTTCGAAGGACCGGGACGTGATCATTCCGATCATCAACTTCTGCGAGAACCATCTGGTGAGATTCTACAGTGTGCCGAACGTGCATAACTACCTGCAGAACCGGATGTACTTCAACATGCTGGGCAGTGTGCCCTTCCTGAGCCTGCGGCCGGATCCGCTGAGCCAGCTGGGAAACAAGTTCGTGAAACGGACATTTGACATCGTATTCTCGCTGTGTTTCCTCTGCACGCTGTTTATCCCGATCCTGATCATCGTGACCATCATCACGAAGATTACCATGCCGGGCCCGATCTTCTTCAGACAGAAACGGAACGGGCTGAACGACAAGGAGTTCTACTGCTACAAGTTCCGGAGCATGAAGGTGAATGCGGATGCGGACAAGGTGCAGGCAACGAAGGATGACCCGCGGAAGACGAAGTGGGGAAACATCATGCGCAAGACGAGCATCGACGAGCTGCCGCAGTTTATCAACGTGCTGATGGGAGACATGAGCGTGGTGGGACCGCGTCCGCACATGCTGAAGCACACGGAGGAATATTCGAAACTGATCAACAAGTATATGGTGCGCCACCTTGTAAAGCCGGGAATCACGGGCTGGAGCCAGGTGACGGGTTACCGCGGGGAGACGAAGGAGCTGAAGGATATGGAAGGACGTATCCGCGGGGATATCTGGTACATCGAGCACTGGAGTTTCTGGCTGGATCTGTACATCATTTACAAAACTGTGGCGAACGCCGTACATGGAGAAAAGAATGCATATTAGAAAATCATGGAAGAAAAGAAAGAATTAAAGGTCAATCCGGCTTTACTGCAATTTACTTACCGGAAACTGATAGATTACCTGCAGCGTGACCAAAATTTTACTCTGGAGAACCTGAACCGTAGCACCCTGGCCAAAATTCTGGACTCCAACGAAAAGTATCTTTGCATGGCCGTAAGGAGATACTCCAAGGAGAAGACGCTCAAGAAGCTGATCGAAGGGATGCGGATGAAATACGCAGCTTCCCTGTTGCTGGAGTACATGAATTATCCGGTGGACGAGATCGCACGGATGTGCGGCATCGAATCGCGCTGTACTTTTTACCGGGCTTTTCAGCGGCAGTATCACTGTACACCGGCAGAGTACCGGCAGCAGTATTATCCGCTTGACGAGATGAATGAGCCGGAAGAGACGGAAGAAACCGGACCGACGGACAAGAACCTGAAAACGGAGCCGGCTCTGATCGGCATGGGACTTTCAAACCTGAAACAGTTATGATTATTGCAGTAGATTTTGACGGAACAATCGTGGAACACCGGTATCCGGAAATCGGCAGAGAGCTGCCGTTCGCCATTGAGACACTGAAAACGCTCCAGCGGGAAGGACACCGGCTGATCCTGTGGAGTGTGCGGGAAGGCAGGCTGCTGGACGAAGCAGTGGAATTCTGCAAGGCCCGGGGACTGGAATTTTATGCGGTGAACCGGAACTATCCGGAGGAAAAGGCAGGACATGATCATTTTTCGCGCAAGCTGAAGGCGGATCTGTTCATTGACGACAGAAACCTGGGTGGAATGATGGACTGGGGAATCATTTACCGGATCGTCAAGGAACGAATCAGTCTGAACGAACTGGTGGCGGACTGTCTGGCGGATGATACCGGACGGGAAAAGGACCGGAAAAAGCGCAAAGGGCTGCTGGGGAAACTGTTTTCCTGAATGACCCTCTGACAAGCCGCATACGGGCGGCAGGAAAAAGCCAGTGAACGGCAGAGGAGCCGGAAAGGAAAGGGATTGTTTGGCAAAGTAAGAAATCTTTTGCATCTTTGCGGAGAATTGTGTAACGGAACTGCGGTTCTGAAGTAAAAACTTAACCAAACTATAAAGGAATGAAACTGAAATATGTAGGAATTCTCTGCATGACGGTTTGCACGGCTTACGGACAGGCGCACGGCCAATCGCCGGAATGGGAATATCGCATAGAGGCAGGTGCCACGGCGGGAACGGGCACGTATGCTCCCCTGTGGTTCACATCCAACCGCTACGGACTGGGTACTACAGCTCCGAACTCCGGATATCTGCGGGCTGGAATCGGATATCATCAGACTTTAAATAAAGGATGGCAGATTGATGCTGCCCTGGATCTGGCCGGCACGGTCAACCACGGAGCGGATACCAGAGGTATGGGTTTCGTGGTGCAGCAGGCTTATGCGGATCTGACATGGAAGGCGCTCCGGCTGAGTATCGGAAGCAAGGAACGGGGGGCTTTTCCTCTGGAAAGAAATACGTCTCTGAGCAGTGGGGCCATGGTGGAAGGACCGAATGCGCGTCCGGTGCCCCAGGTGCGGATTGACATCAGGGATTATCTGAATGTCCCGGGTACGGGCGGATGGCTGGCTTTCAAGGGCCATCTGGCATACGGTGCCTTTACGGACAACAAGTGGCAGAAGGAGTTTACTGCCGCGGAAAACAATTATATTCAGGATCTGCTGTATCACAGCAAGTCGCTGCTGCTCCGGCTGGGAAACCGGGAAAAACTGCCGGTGGAGTTTGAATTTGGTCTGCTGATGGCCACACAGTTCGGCGGGGATCAGTATGAGAAGCAGGCTGACGGAAGCGGCAAGCTGACACTGGACATGCCCGGCAACGCCAAAGCTTTCTGGAAGGCGTTCTTCCCACAGGCGGGAGGAAGTGATACTCCGGAGGGAGAACAGGTGAATGTGGAAGGCAACATGCTGGGAAGCTGGAACTTCGCCCTGAACGGCTATGTGGGTGACTGGACGCTGCGGGCTTATCTGGAGCATTATTTTGAGGATACGTCGCAGATGTTCTGGGAATACGGACGCTGGAAGGACGGTCTGATCGGTCTGGAAGTGACTCTCCCGAAAAACCGCTGGCTGAGTACGGCTGTCTGGGAAGGGCTGTGTACGAAGGATCAGAGCGGTCCGATGCTATTTGACGGATTCTGGGGACAGTTTCCGGAATATCAGATCAGCGCCTGCGACAGTTATTACAATCACTATCTGTACGGAGCCTGGCAGCATGCAGGCATGGGCATGGGAAATCCTCTCCTGCCGGGACCGGCTTACAATGACGGAAAAATTACATTCAAAAGCAACCGGGTACGGGCGCATCATCTGGGACTGACCGGACAGCCGGCTGAGGAATGGAACTGGCGGGTACTGATTTCATTTGCCCGTCACTGGGGAACGTATGAAAACCCGCTGGACAAGCAGCGCAAGCAGTTCAGTTCGCTGTGGGAGGTGACATATGCTCCGGAACGTTTCAAGGGATGGAGTGCTTCCGTAGCTCTGGGAATGGACCGGGGAAATTACCTGGGCAATTCCACCGGAGGAATGATTACCCTGCGAAAGACGGGAAAGTTCTAAAGCGGAACGGAAACGGACCGGCAAATGATCACTGAATGTAAAAACCTGAAAGATATGAAGACAACGATAAAAAGAACAATGCACTACGGGCTTGTCTGTCTGCTGCTCTGTCTGCTGGCAGGCTGCAAGAAAGCTCCGATGAACAGCAACATAGAAGGATTCTGGCAACTGCTGGAGTTCACCACGCAGGCGGACGGGGAAACTCATCCCTGCAACCGCATCTATTACAGCATCCAGCTTTGGGTGGCAGAGGTATCGGAACGTGGCGGAGATCTGGGAGCCGGTTCGTTCCGGGGACGGTACCGCTACGACGAGGAGACGAATACCGTCACCCTGAAGGAAATGAGTACCTATGCAACTCCGGAAAATTCACGTCCGGCTACACGGGAAGAGCTTCATCCCTTCGGACTGGACAGTACGGATACGACTTTCGACGTCATCAAGGCAGACGGGAAATCACTGATCCTGAAATCGGATTATGCGACACTGACCCTGAAGCGTTTCTAAAAAATAAATCTGATTATGAAACAATCGAATGAAAAGGTGAAGCTGGTACAGACACGGGACGGCAAGAACTTTCTGCTGCCGTTTATTCTGATCACTTCCCTGTTCTTTCTGTGGGGATTTGCCCACAGTATTCTGGACGTACTGAACAAGCATTTTCAAGATGCACTGGGAATCACCAGGACACGGTCTGCCCTGATTCAGGCGGTGGTGTACGGAGGGTATTTCCTGATGGCCCTGCCTGCCGGAAACATTATCCGGCGCTACGGCTACCGGGCAGGAGTGCTTACAGGACTGCTGCTGTACGGCATCGGTGCCCTGCTCTTCATTCCGGGAGAACGGATCATGAGTTTTGAGTTCTTCCTGTTCTCTCTCTTTATTATCGGCTGCGGACTGACTTGTCTGGAAACTGCCGCCAATCCGTATGTGACCGTACTGGGAGAACCGGAGTCGGCAGAACGCCGCATCAACCTGGCTCAGTCGTTCAACGGACTGGGATGGATCTGCGGACCGCTGGCAGGCGGTCTGTTTCTGTTTTCTGAAAACGGGGAAAGCGGAAGCATCTCGACTCCTTATGCCATCATCGGGGTTATCGTGCTGCTGGTGGCTCTTTTCTTCTCCCGGATCCGGTTGCCGGAGATCGGCATGAACCAGCCGGCAGAAACGGAGGTACAGACCGGCGGAGAAGCTGCCGGCTCGCTCTGGAGTCACCGGAACTTTACGTGGGGACTGGTCGCCCTGTTTCTTTACGTGGCAGCCCAGACGGGTATCAACAGCTTTTTCATCAACTACGTGACGGAGCATGCCGGCATCACGGCACGGGAAGCTTCGCTGTGGCTGTCGTTCGGAGGAATGAGCATGTTCATGGCCGGACGCATGGGAGGAAGCTGGATCATGAGATTCATACGGGCCGAACGGCTGCTGGTGTTCTGCGGAGCGGGAGCAACAGTAACCATGATTCTGATTCTCTTCGGCAGCGGAATGTCGGCCATCGGTGCATTTTTCTTCTGCTTTTTGTGTGAATCAATCATGTTTCCTACTATCTTTGCCCTGGCGATCCGGGGAACAGGCACCCATACCAAACGGGCTTCCTCCTTTCTGATCATGTCGATCGTAGGTGGAGCTGTCGCACCGCTGGCCATGGGATACATTGCCGACCATGCATCGATGGCGCTGGGATTTGTCGTACCGCTGGGATGTTTCCTCTACATCACGCTGTATGCCGTGACTTATCCCCGGAAGAAACAATATAAAAGAATAACCTCTAAAATATGAAACCATGAGAAAAGTGGCTCTGATCACCGGGATCACCGGACAGGACGGCTCCTATCTGGCTGAATTTCTAATTGAAAAAGGATATGAAGTACACGGCATTCTCCGCCGTTCGTCTTCATTCAACACGGCACGCATCGAACATCTGTATCTGGATGAATGGGTGCGCGACATGAAACAGAAACGTCTGGTGAACCTGCACTGGGGAGACATGACGGACTCCAGTTCACTGATCCGAATCATCGGAGACATTCATCCGACGGAAATCTACAACCTGGCTGCACAAAGCCACGTAAAGGTGTCATTCGACGTGCCGGAATATACGGCTGAAGCGGATGCTGTGGGAACACTCCGCCTGCTGGAGGCTGTGCGTATCTGCGGTCTGGAAAAGACTTGCCGGGTATATCAGGCTTCTACCTCGGAACTGTTCGGAAAGGTGCAGGAAGTTCCGCAGAAGGAAACGACACCGTTTTATCCGCGTTCTCCGTACGGAGTGGCCAAGCAATACGGATTCTGGATTACCAAGAATTACCGCGAGAGCTACGGGATGTTTGCCGTGAACGGTATCCTGTTCAACCACGAGAGTGAACGGCGCGGAGAGACTTTCGTGACCCGCAAAATCACCCTGGCTGCAGCCCGTATCAAACAGGGATTCCAGGACAAGCTGTATCTGGGAAATCTGGATGCCCGCCGTGACTGGGGATATGCCAAAGATTACGTGGAATGTATGTGGCTGATCCTGCAGCACGAGACTCCGGAAGATTTCGTCATTGCCACCGGTGAAATGCATACCGTACGGGAATTCTGTACGCTGGCTTTCCACTACCTGGGCATTGAACTGAAATGGGAAGGCAGCGGCGTGGACGAGAAAGGAATCGACACGGCTACCGGCAAAGTGCTGGTGGAAGTGGATCCGAAGTATTTCCGTCCCTGCGAAGTGGAACAGCTGCTGGGTGATCCGACCAAGGCACGTGAGCTGCTGGGATGGAACCCTACCAAGACTCCGTTCAGTGAACTGGTGCGCATCATGGTGGAACACGATATGCGCTTCGTGAAAAAACTGCATCTGAAAGCTCAATTAGATTAATAAGATATCATGCTGGAACAATCTGCAAAAATATTCGTGGCAGGCCATCGGGGACTGGTGGGTTCTGCCATCTGGAACAACCTGAAGCAGCGCGGATATACCAACCTGACGGGACGCACGCACCAGGAACTGGATCTGCTGGATCCGATAGCCGTGAAGCGGTTCTTCGACGAGGAACAGCCGGAAGCAGTGGTTCTGGCAGCCGCTCATGTGGGCGGGATTCTGGCAAACCTGCACTACCGGGCAGACTTCATCTACCAGAACCTGCAGATTCAGCAGAATGTCATCGGGGAAAGTTTCAGACACGGTGTCAGAAAACTGCTGTTTCTGGGAAGTACCTGCATCTATCCGCGGGAAGCTCCCCAGCCGATGAAGGAAGAGGCTCTCCTCACCTCCCCGCTGGAATATACCAACGAACCGTATGCCATCGCAAAGATTGCGGGACTGAAAATGTGTGAAAGTTTCAACCTGCAATACGGCACCAATTATATCGCCGTCATGCCGACCAATCTGTACGGGCCGAATGACAACTTCCATCTGGAGAACAGCCACGTACTGCCGGCCATGATGCGCAAGATCTATCTGGCCAAATGCCTGAATGAAGGCAACTGGGAGGCTGTCAGAAAGGATATCGACCTGAGACCGGTGGAAGGGGTGAACGGAAGCTGTACGGAACAGGTGATTCTGGAAAAGCTGGCCAAATTCGGTATCACGCCGGAAGCGGTAACCCTCTGGGGAACAGGCACACCGATGCGGGAGTTCCTGTGGAGCGAGGAAATGGCAGACGCCAGTGTCCACGTACTGCTGAATGTGGATTTCAAGGATATCTGTGCCGGAAAAGGAGAAGAGATCCGCAACTGCCACATCAACATTGGTACCGGCAAGGAGATCAGCATCCGCGAAGCTGCCGAAATGATTATCCGCGAAGTGGGCTTCCGGGGAGAACTGCGATGGGACCGCTCCAAGCCGGACGGAACCCTGCGCAAACTGACGGACGTAACCCGTCTGCATGCCCTGGGATGGCACCACCGCATCGAAATAGACGAAGGCATTCATCGCCTTTATGAATGGTATCAGAAAGGTATCTGCATCAACCATCAAACTGTATAACAGAAGAAAAAGATATGGAGAAAGAGAACTGGTATGCGATGTATGTGCGCATGCACCACGAAAAGAAGGTGGCCGAAAAGCTGGGACAAATGGGAGTGGAACATTATCTCCCGGTACAGGAAGTTGTCCGGCAATGGAGCGACCGCCGCAAGAAGCTGCAAGTGGTGGTCATCCCGATGATGATCTTCATCCGGGCTTCCGAACAGGTACGACTGTCCGTGATGAGAAACATTCCATCCGTGAGCGGCTGTCTGATAGACCGCTGCACCCACCGGCCGGCCGTAATCCGCGACGAGGAAATGCAGCGTTTCCGCTTCATGCTGGACTATTCGGAAGAAGCTGTACACTTCATCAATACTCCCCTCGCCCCGGGACAAAAGATACGGGTCATCAAGGGACCGCTGGCAGGACTGGACGGCGAACTGACGGAAATCGACGGAAAATCACAGGTGATGGTACGCATCGAACAGCTGGGATATGCTTCGGTGGAAATGCCTGTCGGATATGTGGAAGCAACACCGGAAGACAGCCCGGCAAAATAAACGAATTCAAACTAAAAGCAAGAATAAGCAATGAAGAAACTACTCTCACTTCCACCCAACCTGGTGGAATGCTTTTATGACATCGAGAAAGCAGACCGCAAAGAATGGTTCTGCACCTCTGACCCCATCGGAAGCAAGCTGGGATCAGGAGGTGGAACTGCCTGGCTGCTGCAAGCCTGTAAAGCCAATGAAAACAACGAAGAAGCCCTGACTGACTGGCTGGCCAAGGAAAAACGTATCCTGCTGCATGCAGGAGGACAGAGCCGCCGTCTGCCGGGATATGCTCCTTCCGGAAAGATACTGACTCCGATACCGGTGTTCCGCTGGGGACGCGGACAACGGCTTACCCAGAACCTGCTGTCCCTGCAGCTGCCGCTTTACGAGCAGATCATGCAGAAAGCACCGGATTCACTCCACACGCTGATTGCCAGCGGAGATGTTTATATCCGTGCCGGAAAAGCCCTGCAGGACATTCCGGAAGCAGACGTCGTATGCTACGGACTGTGGGTGGACCCGAATCTGGCCAAAAATCACGGAGTCTTCGTGTCTTCACGCAACACACCGGAGCGTCTGGACTTCATGTTGCAGAAGCCTTCCGTAGAACAGCTGGGTGACCTGATGCAGAACTATCTTTTCCTGATGGATATCGGTATCTGGCTGCTGAGCGACCGCGCAATTGACCTGATGGTGAAACGTTCGATGAAGAACGGCAGTCTGGGATTCTACGACATGTATTCGGAATTCGGACTGGCTCTGGGTGAACATCCGCGGATCGTGGACGAAGAACTGAACCAGCTGAGCGTAGCCATTCTTCCTCTGCCGGAAGGAGAATTCTACCACTACGGAACCAGCCGCGAAATGCTGTCATCGACACTGGCCGTACAAAACCTGGTCATCGACCAGCGGGCCATCATGCACCGGAAGGTGAAACCCCATCCGGAAATGTTCGTACAGAACGCTGTGCTGAACTACCGGCTGACGGCCGAGAACTCACAGACCTGGGTGGAAAACAGCTGCGTAGGAGCCAGATGGACGCTTCACAACCGCAATATCATCACGGGAGTACCGATGAACGACTGGACACTGAACGTGCCGGAGGGAGTCTGTATCGACGTCGTTCCTTTCGGAGAGAGTGACTACGTGGCACGTCCGTACGGATTCAACGATGCCTTCAAGGGAGCGCTCGACAATCCGGACGTGATGTATCAGGGACGTCCCGCCGGAGAATGGCTGGCAGCCCGTCAGCTGAATGCGGCCGATATCGAACAGAATCACGACCTGCAGGCTGCACGGATCTTCCCGGTATGCAAGGACACGGAACAGCTGGGTCTCGCCCTGCGATGGATGACTTCGGAACCGGAACTGGAAGCCGGACGGAAGGTATGGGAAGAAGCCAGAAAGGTTTCGGCCGACGAAATCTCTGCTTATGCCAACTTGAGACGGCTGACTGCCCAGCGTGAGGCATTCCGGAAAGACAGCTGGAACGCACTGGCACGCAACAGGGAACAGAGTGTGTTCTATCAGCTGAATCTGCAGGAAGCTGCGGAAGCGTATGCAGCAGAAGGTCTGGAACAGCCGGCTCCACTGCCGGAAACCGCTCCGCTGATGACCCGCATCAGTGACGCGATGTTCCGTTCACGTACCCTGACTCTGAAAGGACAGGACGGCAAGGAACAGGAAGATCTGGCATTCCGTCTGATGCGTGAAGGACTGACCGCTACCGTCAACAAACGCCAGCATCCCCGCATGTCGGTCTACGCCGACCAGATTGTCTGGGGACGAAGCCCGGTACGTATCGACCTGGCAGGCGGATGGACAGACACCCCGCCCTACAGTCTGATGGAAGGTGGAAACGTGGTGAACCTGGCCATCGAACTGAACGGACAGCCCCCGTTGCAAGTGTACGTGAAACCCAGCAAGGAGTATCAGGTGGTACTGCGTTCCATCGACCTGGGAGCCATTGAAATCATCCATACTTACGAAGAACTGGCAGGATTCAACAAAGTAGGTTCACCCTTCTCCATTCCTAAGGCAGCACTGGTACTGGCCGGTTTCCACCCGGATTTCAGTACGGAACATTATGCATCTCTGGAAGAACAGCTGAAAACATTCGGTGCAGGTATCGAGGTTACTCTCCTGTCGGCTATTCCGGCAGGTTCAGGACTGGGCACAAGCTCCATCCTGGCTTCGACGGTACTGGGAGCAGTCAACGACTTCTGCGGACTGAACTGGGACAAGCACGAAGTATGCAACCGCACGCTGATTCTGGAACAGCTGCTGACTACCGGCGGCGGATGGCAGGATCAGTACGGAGGTGTGCTGCAGGGTGTAAAACTGCTTCAGACACAGTCGGGATGGGCACAGAATCCGTCCGTACGCTGGTTGCCGGAACATCTGTTTACCGATCCGGAATACAGCAAGTGTCACCTGCTTTATTATACCGGCATTACCCGTACGGCCAAAGGCATTCTGGCAGAAATCGTACGCGGCATGTTCCTGAACTCCACTTCACACCTGCAACTGCTGGGTGAAATGAAACAGCATGCTCTGGATCTCTACGACGCGATCCAGCGCAACGACTTCGAAGCTACCGGACGACTAATCCGCAAGACCTGGCAGCAGAACCAGCTGCTGGATGCAGGAACCAATCCGCCGGCCGTAGCTGCACTGACCGGTCAGATTGACGATCTGTGTCTGGGTTACAAACTGCCGGGAGCCGGCGGTGGCGGTTATCTCTACATGGTAGCCAAGGATCCGGAAGCAGCCGTACGCATCCGTCAGATCCTGCAGCAGAATCCGCCTAACAGCCTGGCCCGTTTCGTAGAAATGAGTCTGTCAGACAAAGGTCTGGAAGTGAGCCGCAGCTAATTTTTTACACCACAGAATAAAGTTATTAAAAATTATTTGTATTTTTGTAGAAAATATTTTGGAATTATATATTCTGACGAGAGTACAAACAAGATCATCAGACAATATATTCCAAAAGAAATAGAATCAAGCAGAACTATTGATTATTTGTTACAAGGATAAAAAAAATCCAAGACAGAAATCGGTGATTCCGTGAGAACAGAAAAATATATAAATTATCAACCAACAGAATCCACTTATATTTTTAAGTGGTATTCTTATATAAAATGTATATAAAAATGAAAAAAACAATTCTAACTTTACTGGCAGCAGTAATGTTGCTACCTGTCAGTGCTCAGCAAAAGATGGTTACGGGCAACAAGTTTTTCGACAACTGGTATAGTGGTGTAATGGTAGGAACTGTACACTCTCCTTACTTCGATAAAATGCGTCCGGCTTTAGGTGTTGAATTAGGGAAACAAATCACTCCGGTTCTCGGTGTTTCTTTCGAAGGTATCACAGGTATCAATACAACAGCCAGCAGTACTGCTTTTGATGACCTTAATCTTACTTTGAACGGAAAAATCAATTTCATGAATCTTTTTGGCGGCTATCTTGGACAGCCTAGATTGTTTGAAATTGAAGGTATTGTTGGTGCCGGTTTATTCAATGAATTCCAAAAGAATCACATTGACAATGCTTTCTCTATGAGAGCTGGTGGATCATTTAACTTCAACCTTGGTAAAGGCAAACAGTGGACTATAAAGGTGAGACCTGCCTATGTAGCTGTTATCGATGGTTCAGGAACCAGAGATCTGTACAATGCTTCCAGATTTGAACTTATGGGAGGAGTTACTTATCACTTCAAATGTAGCAATGGAAAGCACCACATGTCAACAACAACAGGATACAGCCAGGATGAAGTTGACAGACTAAACGAGCAGATCAACGAAATGCGCAGTAAGGTTAACGATCTGGAGAACAATGTAACAGCTGCTCAACAGACAAACGAAGCTCTGCAAAATGAATTGAACAATTGCAGAAAAAATGCTGAAATGAACAAAGGTAACCAATTAGATTATACAATGGAACCTGTTGTTTCATTCAGACAAAATTATGCATTATTAGAAAAGAGCCAATTCTCAAATCTGGAAAACATTGCAAACTTCATGAAAAATAATCCTGATGTCAAGGTGAAAGTTCAAGGTTATGCATCTCCTGAAGGCAGAGAGGAATTTAACCAGAAACTCAGTGAAGAACGTGCTTATACTATAAAAGAAATCCTTGTAAATAAATATGGTATTGAAGCAGACCGTATTGATGCAAAAGGTATGGGTGTAGGCAGTAATTTCTCAGAACCTGAAATGAACAGAGCTGCAGTAATCAACTTCTATAAATAATATAGAAAAGCCAACTAGTCCGCACAATGCAGCGAATTAGTTGGCTTTTCTGCATTTTGTCAGAATATTTTTCAGCTCCGATATTTACTTTTGAAAGTACAGAACAGACAAGAATATTTTCCGGCAGCTGCAGCCTGCTTTTTATCGGATTTTCAAGAATTGTCAAAAAAACAAAAATCCCTCTATTTCAACTCCGGGACTCAGTTGAGCCAGAAAAATGAAATAGAGGGATTTTATATTATTCCACGTAAAGTACCAGTCCCTTGAGGTATTCGCCTTCTGGATGGTAAATATTCACCGGATGATCTCCCGGCTGAGTCAGCTGATGGAGAATCCGCACGCTGCGTCCGCTCTGGGCAGCAGCCGTAAAGACCGCATTGCGGAAATCCTGCTTGTTGACCACCTGTGAACAGGAGAAAGTGAACAGGATGCCTCCCGGACGAATCTTTTCGAAAGCCTTTGCATTCAGTTTGGTATAGCCTCTCAAGGCATTGCGCAAGGCATCCCGGTGCTTGGCAAAAGCAGGCGGGTCAAGAATAATCAGATCGTACTGGTCGCCCATCCGGTCAAGGAACTTAAACGCATCTTCCGCAAAAGCCTGGTGACGTGCATCACCGGGGAAGTTGAGTTCCACATTCTCATTGGTCAGATCGATCGCTTTGGCAGAGCTGTCCACGGAATGCACCAGATTCGCTCCTCCGCGCATGGCATAGAAAGAGAAACCGCCGGTATAGCAGAACATATTCAGTACGTTCCGTCCCTTAGCGTAGTGTTCCAGCAGATGACGGTTCTCACGCTGGTCGACAAAGAAACCGGTTTTCTGTCCCTTGAGCCAGTCCACATGGAATTTCAGTCCGTTTTCCATGGCGATATTCTCCGGACTGCCTCCCTTGATGAAACCGTTCTCGGTAGCCAGCAGATCCGCCTTGAAAGGCAGGGTTGTTTCCGACTTGTAGTAAATGTTCTGGATTACATCCCCCATCACTTCGCTCAGAGCATCGGCAATTTCCATGCGATAGACATGCATGCCGGCAGAATGAGCCTGCATGACCGCCGTATGATCGTAAACGTCAATGATCAGTCCCGGCAGGTTATCGCCTTCTCCGTGTACCAGACGATAGGTATTGTTCTGCGGGTTACCGATCAGTCCCAGAGCACGGCGCAAATCCTTGGCCACCTCCAGACGGCGTACCCAGAACGCATGGTCAATGGTTTCCTGACGGAAAGAAAGCACACGCACCGCAATGCTTCCCACCTGGAAATGACCACAAGCTATAAATTCTTTCTGTGAGGTATAAACATATACTACTTCCCCTTCTTCGGGCTCTCCCTCCACACGGGCAATAGCCCCAGAAAACACCCACGGATGGAAACGCTTCAACGATTCCTCCTTACCGGGTTTCAGATATACTTTCTTATAAGACACGTTTATTGTATAATTAAAAAGGTTATCACTGTTTTTCAATCCGGTAGTCACCTGTCCGGCGCAACTCTTCCAGATATTCATAAATCCGTACGCAGGCCCAGGCATCGGTGGCCGCATACAACTGCTGGGCTTCCGTCAGCGTTTCCGCTTCCCAGTTGGACAGCCGTTGCGTTTTCGAAATCTTCTCCCCGAAAAGCAAGGCATAAATCTTTTGCAGACTCATCTCTTCAATGCCGAAATGAGGTACATAATCCTGAAGTTCCACCCAGTTTCCCGTGCGGGGATCCTGCCGGTTTCTGCGGCTCAGCATCCGGAAGTCATCCTTCAGCGAAAGTCCCACCTTGAGCACATCGTTCTGGAGAAACTCTTCCAGGAAATCGGGCAATCCGATATGGTTCAGCCGAAACAGGAAACAAGCATCTGCCGTAGCCACCTGCAACAACGCCACCTGATTCACCATTCCCTTGCGAAAAGAAGGGCGGGTTTCCGTATCTACTCCCACCAGTGCATGAGAATTCAGGTATGCAACAGCCTTGCGTGCATCGGCTTCGGTATAAATGACATAAATCCGTCCGGGGAAAACCACCTTCGGCAGTTCGGCAATTACTTTTTTGTCTATTTTGTTCGGTATGACAATCATTCGTTTTCTATCGGTTGTTTTTAATCTATTCCTCTCCCATATCCAGACCTTCGTACAGTTCGTCTTCGGTCACTCCTTCATCTTCAAACCCGCAATCGTCTTCCTCGTCGTCTGCTGCGTGACGGCTGTATTTCACTTCATGCAAGGCCCGCATCAGATTGACCAGACGCTGTCCCCAGAACTCGGCAAACTGTTCCCGGCAGATCACCAGAGAATCGTTCATGGTCTGCTCCAGTCCCAGACGGAACACGCAGATAAAGTCCTTCACCGACTGGTAGATGTCTGCCAGTCCTTCGGAAACGGTCTGATGAATCGGAGTATCACTATACATCATATCATCGAGAAACACTTCCAGATAGTCATCACGGTCGCCCATCAGTGCCGCCACTTCCCTGCGCAACTGCTCATAATCGCTCTCGGTCACGAAGGTTTCGGGATCAAAATCCTCCATCCGCTCACATTCGGGAAGCAGCGATGCCTTCAGATAAAGCAAGGGCAGCAGTTTCAGGGCCGTATCAACAAACTGACTGCGTTTCTGCTCGGAAACCCGTTCCAGGAAACCGCAGAATTCGGCAGCCACCGTGACAAACTCCACTGTATTTTTATCAAATATGGCTTGTGTATTCTTTTTCATATTCATTTGTCCATTAACCTTCGCAAAGGTACGAAAAAAATTTCTCAGTTTTAGTTTTATTCGTACATTTGCGGGGTTATTCAGATAAAAACAGCATCAAATGAAGAAAAAAACAGATACCAAGACTACAGAACAGAAGCGAGTTACAACCCAGAAAGTTGTTACGGCTCTTAAAAGTGAAACGGCACATTTCGTCATCGGACTGTTGTGCGTCATATTCGGCGTCTACATGCTGCTGGCGTTCAGTTCTTTCTTTTTCACGGGAGGCAACGACCAGAGCATTCTGGCACATCCCAACCCCGGAGAACTGCTGGAAACAGGCAACCGCATCCAGAACTATGCCGGTACACGGGGTGCCCAGCTTTCACAATACCTGATCAATGACTGCTTCGGAATTCCGGCCTACTGCATCATTGTGTTCCTCATCGTTGCAGGCATGAAGCTGATGAAAGCCTATAATTTCAGCCTGCGGAAATGGTTTGCAGGCTGCATGACCGTCATGATCTGGTTCTCCATCACTCTGGGACTGATTTTCGAAGGTCCTTTTGAAAACTCATTCATCTATCCGGGCGGTCTGCACGGATATAATGTCAGCCGCTGGTTCTGTTCCCAGATCGGAACGCCGGGACTGATTCTGGCCCTGCTGGTAACAGCCATCCTTTTCTGTGTGGCACTGACCAGCAAGACAATGCCTTTCGTACGCAAGGCGCTCCGTCCGAACCTCCGCAGAAAAGGTAACGATCCGCAGCCGGCCGATCCGGAACAGCCCGACGAACCACGTCCGACCGAACCGACTGCAACAACTCCGGAACCGGAAATTCAGGAAGAAAAGACGGAAGATATCCCGGCAAAGAAGACATCAGAAACTTACGCTGCTTCTTCCAGTACTCCTTCACCCAAAGTGACTGAAGTATATGAAGAAGAGGAAGATAACGACAAGAACGAGCCGCAGCCAAAGGCCCACGAAATTGAACTGAGCCTGGACGAAACTCCGGTCAGGGAAAGTAAGGCCAGCGACATGCGGGTGGAAATCGCAACCGGAGAAAAAGCGGATCTGATTCCTTCCGGCGGTGAACCGGCTTTCGAGATCGACGAGAAAACCAGCGAAGAGGATGAAGCCTATACCGGCGACGTGACACAGCCTTACAATCCCCGTCTGGATCTGGAACACTACAAATTCCCGACCCTGGATCTGCTGAACACTTACAACGACAACGAGCCGACCATCGACATGGAGGAACAGAATGCCAACAAGGACCGCATCATCAAGGTGCTCCGCAGTTTCGGCATCGAGATCAGTTCGATCAAGGCCAGTGTGGGTCCGACCATTACGCTTTATGAGATCACTCCTGCCGAAGGTGTCCGCATCTCCAAGATCCGTAACCTGGAAGACGACATTGCCCTGAGCCTTTCTGCCCTCGGAATCCGTATCATCGCCCCAATACCGGGCAAGGGAACCATCGGTATTGAAGTACCGAACGCCAATCCGCGCATCGTTCCGATGAGCTCTATCCTGGCCAGCAAGAAGTTCCAGGAAACCACTTTCGACCTGCCCGTAGCACTCGGAAAGACCATCACCAACGAAGTGTTTATGGTGGATCTGGCCAAAGCGCCTCACATGCTGGTGGCCGGAGCAACCGGACAGGGTAAGTCTGTCGGTCTGAATGCCATCGTGACTTCCCTTCTCTACAAGAAGCACCCCAGCGAACTGAAGTTCGTCATCATCGACCCGAAGAAGGTGGAATTCGCCATCTATGCGCCGATTGAACGTCACTTCCTGGCCAAGCTGCCCGACGGAGAAGACGCCATCATCACCGACGTGACCAAGGTGGTACAAACCCTCAATTCGCTCTGTGTGGAAATGGATACCCGTTACGACCTGCTCCGCAAGGCAGGCTGCCGTAACATCAAGGAATACAATGCGAAGTTCATCAGCCGCCAGCTGAATCCGGAAAAGGGACACCGGTTCATGCCGTACATCGTCATCATCATCGATGAGTTCGGCGACCTGATCATGACTGCCGGCAAGGAAGTGGAACTGCCGATCTGCCGTATTGCCCAGCTGGCACGTGCTGTCGGTATCCACGCCATCATCGCTACCCAGCGACCGACCACCAACATCATCACCGGTACCATCAAGGCCAACTTCCCGGCCCGTGTGGCATTCCGTGTAGCTTCCATGATGGACTCACGTACCATCCTCGACCGTCCGGGAGCCCAGCAGCTGATCGGTAAGGGAGATATGCTCTACCTGCAAGGCAACGACCCCGTCCGTGTGCAGTGTGCCTTTGTCGACACTCCGGAAGTGGAAAAGATCGCCTCCTACATCAGCAAGCAGCAGGGCTATCCGACTGCCTTCATGCTGCCTGAATACGTGGATGAAAACGCCGAACCCAGTGCAGCTGCCGACGTGGACATGAACCGTCTGGATCCGCTGTTCGAAGAAGCAGCCCGTCTGCTGATCTATCACCAGCAGGGTTCAACGTCTCTGATCCAGCGTAAATTCTCCATCGGATACAACCGTGCCGGACGTATCATGGACCAGCTGGAACGTGCAGGCATCGTCGGGCCGACCAACGGAAGCAAGGCGCGCGAAGTGCTGTGCATGGACGAAAACGACCTGGAAATGCGAATGAGTTCCCTGAAAAACTAAACTACATTTTATATGAAACGACGAAACGTTTTTCTGCTTTCGCTTCTATGTTTTTTATTTTTGTGCCCGCGTATTTTACAGGCACAGTCAGACGCGAAAGCCCGTGAAATACTGGACAAGACCGCTGCTGCCTTCCGACAGGCACAAGCGGTCAGCATCACCTTCGGCGGTACCCAGGAAGGTACTTTGCTGCTGAAAGGAAACAAGTTCCACCTGAACACCGGTGACGTAGAAACCTGGTTCGACGGGAAAACCCAGTGGAGCTACCTCAGACAGAACGAGGAAGTCAATGTCTCCACCCCTACCCCGGAAGAACTGCAGAGCATCAACCCGTACGTACTGCTGGACCATTACAGCCAGCATTACAACAGCCGTTACAGCGGAGTGCGGACACACAGCGGCAAACAGGGACAGGAAGTCATCCTGACTCCCCGTGTGTCACAACAGGACATCCGCAGCATCTGCTTCGTTGTCAACAACCGCTATGAGCCGCTCTACATCCGCATCGACCTGAAGAACGGACAGCAGCAGGAGATCCTGATCCGCACTTACCGTGCCCTTCAGACAGCCAGTGACAAGGAGTTCACTTTCGACTCAAAGAAATACCCGGATGCCGAAATTATCGACATGAGATAATCTTTTTTCCGTTTTTTATCGCGACCTTTTATTTTTTCGCTATCTTAGCGAAACTTTAATGTCTAACTAAAAACGAATACTTATGGAAATGAAAAGACTGATCCCTACCATAATGCCGGCCTGCTGCCTGGTATTCCTGTTCAGTGCCTGTTCTGAAAAGAGCAGTTACACACAACTGATTCCCGGGGATGCGTCCTCTGTCGTGGCCGTCAACCTGCAGTCCCTGACTGAAAAAGCAGGCATTTCTTCCGGAACTCCCGCTTACGAATCCTTACAGAAGGCTTTCTCATCGGGTAAGGACAACCCCCTGAAAGATCTGCTGGCTTCACCGGACAAATCCGGCATCGACTTCAGCAAGGACATTTATATCTTTACCAATTCCACATCAATGAATATAGGAGTCGTAGCCCGGCTCAGCAATGCATCCGACTGGACTGCTACCCTGACTGAAATGAACGACGGCGAAAAGAATCCGATCAGCCAGGGAGACGGTTTCTCCTATCAGCTTTCGGACAAGTCCATCCTGGCCTACACCGAGGATGCACTGCTGATCTGCTCCAACGAGCGCCGCACGCCTGAAGACAGCCTGATTGCCATGGCAGGACGGCTGATCCATCAGACAGAGGCCCAGAGCATCACCGGCAAGGAAGCCTTCAAGAGCATGGAAAGCGAAAAAGGAGATATCCGTTTCATGGCCGCTCCAAACGCCCTGCAAAGTGCATTCAAGACTTCGGGTTACAGCAGAATGCTGCCTTATCCCTACACCAGCACCCTGACAGCCCTGCCTGCTTCGTGTGTCACCGTCGGCAACGTCAGTTTCGAAAAAGGCAAGATCGTAGTAGATGCCAAACCTCTGGGCCTGGACGAAGAAAGCCGTGCCTTTCTGGAAGCTGCCGTCAAACCCTACGGAAAGATTGAAGGCAAATTCGACAAGCTGTTCCCGTCGTCCACACTGATGTACTTCAGTGCCAATGTGAACGGCAGCGAACTGACCAGCTTCTACCGGCAGCAGCTGAAATCAGCAGACAACAACCAGCTGATGGAAGCCTTGGCACGTTCTGTCAACGGTGAAGTAACTTTCGGTCTGCTGAACTTCAGTCTGACCAGCATGCCGGCCTTCGTCATTTACGGCGAAATGAAGAGTCCGGATGCCCTGGATGCCCTTTACCAGAAGAAAGACAGCCTGGGACTGAAACGCACACAAAAACTCGTGAAGCTGGCTGACCACGAATACATGATCGAAAATGCAGCCAGACTGTTCCGCAACATGTCGCTGTTCTACGGATACAAGGACGGACGCTTCTATGCAACCAACGACGAAATGGTCTACAAGACCATCGGCAAGGAATCGTCTCCTTCCCTGAAAGGCAGCTCCTATCTGGACAACCGCAAGGGAACCAGCCTGTACAGCCTGGTCAACGTCGATGCAGCCCTGCAGCTCCCCATCGCCAAGATGGCGGCAACGACACCGGCAGGAGTCTTCCTCCAGATGGTGGGAAAGATCTCCTACATCTCGGCCGGCAGCAACGGCGACAACGGACATGTGGAAATTGTCCTGACCGACAGCAAGGAAAATTCCCTGAAGCAACTGACCGACCTGATGGTCCAGTTAAGCAAATTATAAAAACTCTATAAACAGTAAAATTGAACGATATGACAACTGAACATGTGAAATGCCTGATCATCGGATCAGGACCGGCAGGTTACACTGCCGCCATCTATACCAGCCGTGCCAACATCGCTCCCGTACTCTACGAAGGACTGCAGCCGGGCGGCCAGCTGACCATCACCACCGAAGTGGAAAACTTCCCCGGTTATCCGGAAGGTGTGACGGGTCCTGTATTGATGGACGACCTGCGCAAACAGGCAGAACGCTTCGGTGCCGATATCCGCAACGGAATCGTAACCAAGGCCGACCTGAGCCAGGCCCCTTACAAATTCATCATTGATGAAGAAAAGGAAATTACAGCCGATACGGTCATCATCTCTACCGGTGCCACAGCCAAATACCTGGGTCTGGAAGATGAAAAGAAATATGCCGGCATGGGTGTGAGCGCCTGTGCAACCTGCGACGGATTCTTCTACCGCAAGAAAACGGTAGCCGTAGTGGGTGGAGGCGACACCGCCTGCGAAGAGGCCATTTACCTCGCCGGACTGGCCAGCAAGGTTTATCTGGTGGTACGCAAGCCTTTCCTGCGCGCTTCGAAGATCATGCAGGAACGCGTACTGAATCACCCCAACATCACCGTTCTGTTCGAACACAACGCAGTCGGCCTGTATGGTGACAACGGAGTAGAAGGCATGCACGTGGTGAAACGCATGGGTGAAGCCGACGAAGAACGCTACGACGTAGCCATCGACGGATTCTTCCTGGCCATCGGTCACCAGCCTAACTCCATGCTGTTCAAGCCGTGGGTAAAGACAGACGAAACCGGATACATCCTTACGGAAGAAGGTACTCCCCGTACCGGTGTGCCCGGAGTATTCGCTGCCGGTGACGTAGCCGACCCGCACTATCGCCAGGCTATCACAGCTGCCGGAAGCGGATGCAAGGCTGCCATCGAAGCAGAACGATACCTGTCGGCCAACGGACTGCTGTAATCCCCCATACACACAGGCCCGAACTGACGGCTAGGGCTGACCTTCCCTGCACCCCGGGCCTGTGCGATTTCCTGCCTTTATTTAGGAACAGGTTTGGAAAACAAGAACACTTTTTTTACAAACACATACATTTATGAAAAGACTAATCAGAAAAACATTTGTTGCTATCCTGCTTACGGGAGGAGCAACAATGGCATTTGCCCAACAACAGATGCCTCCGATTCCGGTTGATCCCAACGTACGCATCGGTAAACTGGACAATGGACTCACCTATTACATCCGTCACAATGCTCTGCCGGAAAAACAGGCTGACTTCTATATTGCCCAAAAGGTAGGTTCCATTCTGGAAGACGACAACCAGCGCGGTCTGGCCCACTTCCTGGAACACATGTGTTTCAACGGAACAACCCATTTCCCCGACAATACCCTGCGTGAATGGCTGGAAAGCATCGGAGTGAAGTTTGGAGCCAACCTGAATGCCTACACTTCCATCGACGAAACGGTCTATAACATCAATAACGTCCCCGTTACCCGCGAAAGCGTAGTTGACTCCTGTCTGCTGATCCTTCACGACTGGGCCAACGACCTGACCCTCGATCCGAAAGAAATCGACAAGGAACGCGGAGTCATCCACGAAGAATGGCGCACAGGCATGGGAGCCATGATGCGTATGTATGAAACCGTACTGCCCGTTCTCTACAAGGACAGCAAGTATGCATACCGCCTCCCCATCGGAACCATGGAAGTGGTGGACAACTTCCCCTATCAGGCACTGCGTGACTATTATGAAAAATGGTACCGCCCCGACCAGCAGGGAATCGTTGTCGTGGGAGACATCAATGTAGACTCCATCGAAAACAAGATCAAGAGAATGTTCTCCCCCATCGAAATGCCGGAGAACCCCGCTGAACGTACTTACTTCCCTGTGCCCGACAACGACGAACCGCTGATTGCCGTTGCCAAGGACAAGGAACAGAACGTTCCTATCATCTACCTTTTCCACAAGCATGAAGCTGTCAAACCGGAAGAAAAGGGCAACATGGACTACATGGTCTACAGCTACCTGACTTCCATGATCGAAAGCATGCTCAACACCCGTCTGGAAGAACTGACCCAGAAGGCTGATGCTCCCTTCATCCAGGCTTTTGCCGGTGACGGAGACTACCTGCTGTCAAAAACCAAAGGTGCTTTCATGGGAATTGCCGCTGCCAAGGAAGACGGCATCCTGACCGCTACGGAAGCCCTGATGCGCGAAATCGAACGCGTACGCCAGTTCGGATTTACCGCCAGCGAATATGCACGTGCCAAAGCTGACTACCTCCGCAGTCTGGAAGTGGCCTATAATGAACGCGACAAACAGCGTACAAACAGCTACGTCAAAGAGTACGTACGTCACTTCATCGACAACGAACCGATTCCGGGTATCGAAAACGAATATCCGCTCATGAACCAGATCGTTCCGAACATTCCGGTAGAAGCCGTGAACCAGGTGATGAAACAGCTGATCCAGGAAAAGAATATCGCCCTCAGCGTATTCTGTCCGGAAAAGGAAGGCATGAAATACCCCACAGAAGCCGAACTGAAAGCCGTGATCGACAAGGTGAAAGCTGAAAAACTGGAACCCTACGTGGACAAGGTATCCAACGAGCCGCTGCTGAAGGAGAAACCGCAGGCCGGCAAAGTGGTGAAGACAGAACAGGGAGCCTTCGGATCAACCATCCTGACCCTGAGCAACGGTGTACGCGTGATCGTGAAACCGACAGACTTCAAGGCCGACGAAATCCGCATGAAGGCATTCAGCCCCGGAGGAAACTCTCTCTTCGACGACAAGGATGTCCTTCAGTTCTCCGTCATGAACGAAGTCGTTCCATTGGGCGGACTGGGTAACTTCAGCGCCGTAGACCTGAGCAAAGTACTGGCCGGAAAAGTAGCTTCTGTCAATGCATCCGTAAGTACCCTCACCGAAGGACTCGGTGGCAGCTGTTCTCCGAAAGACCTGGAAACCATGCTGCAGCTGGTTTACCTGAACTTCACGGCTCCGCGTATGGATCAGGAAGCCTTCCAGTCATACATCCAGCGTGGCAAGGCTGCCCTGGCCAACCAGGCTGCCAACCCGATGAGCACCTTCAACGACTCACTGGCCGTAGCTCTCTACAACCATCATCCGCGTGCTCTCCGTCTGAAAGCTGAAATGATGGACAAGGTGGACTACAACAAGATCATGGAACTCTACAAGAACCGCTATGCAGAAGCAGGCGACTTCACCTTCCTGCTGGTAGGTAACATTGACCTGGCCACTGCCACTCCGCTGATTGAGCAGTATCTGGGCGGACTGCCGACCATCAGCCGCAAGGAAAACTTCCGCGATCCGAAGATGGATATCCGCAAGGGTGATTACGAAAACAACTTCATCCGCGACATGGAAACAGCCAAATCAAGCATCATGATGGTGTACAGCGGCAACTGCCCGTATACCCTGAAGAACAAGATCATGATGAGCATGTTCGACCAGTTGCTGGATATTCTCTACACCCGTACCGTACGTGAAGAAGCAGGCGGTACCTACGGTGTGAGCAGCTGGGCTTCCATCAGCAAGTATCCGCAGGAAGAAGGAACCCTGAACATCTACTTCGATACAGATCCGAACCGCCGCGAACAGATGGTAGGACTGATCAAGCAGGGTCTGCAGGACTTCATCGCCAACGGACCGGCCACCGAAGATCTCAACAAGGTGAAAGAATACATGCTGAAGACCTATCAGCAGAACCAGAAGGAAAACGGCTATTGGATGGGCGCTCTGAATGAGTTCTACTGGACCGGTCTGGACATGAACAAGGACTACGAAGCAACCGTAAATGGCGTTACGACCGATGATCTGAAAGCATTTGCCAAAGCTTTCATCGGACAGAACAATGTCATTGAAGTCAGCATGAGTACTCCGGCTACCAAATAACTGACAACCGGCCTATGTTACTGACCGAAATAAGAAGAAACCAGAAACTTGCAGCAAAGCGGAACCCCATGTACGACAGGAACCGCTTTGCCAAGTTCCTGATTTATCTGTTTACAGCATTCTGGGCAGCGTACCTCGTTCTGATCGGGGTTTCGCTGTCCTTTGCTTTTGAGGAGGATATCCCCGGCATGGAACCCTATGACGCACTCGACAGCGTCCTGATTCTCTTCCTCCTGATTGACTTTCTGATCCGTTTTCTCTTCCCCACTCCGGCGCAAGAGATCAAACCCTATCTGTTGCTGCCTGTCAGCAGACAGCGACTGATCAACACCCTCCTCGTACAGGTGGGTCTCAAACTCTACAACCTGTTCTGGCTGTTCCTGTTCGTACCCTTTGCCGCCCTTACGGCCGCCCGATACTTCGGCGTGGCAGGAGTGACCGGCTATGCGGTGGGTATCTGGCTGCTGATGACAGCCAACGCCTACTGGAGCATACTGGTACGCGCACTGGCCCGTCAGCACACGCTCTGGCTCCTGCTCCCCGCAGCAGTCTACGGTCTGCTGGCCCTGCTGGAATTCGTTCCCTCGCAGGGAATGGTCAGCCAGTTCTCCATGTGGCTGGGTGAAGCCTTCCTCCGCTGGAAGCTTCTCGCCCATGCAGGCGTACTGGCAGTCATCGTCCTGCTCCTGCTGGTCAACTGCCGTGTGCAGACCGCATGCATCTACAACGAACTGGGACGGAAGGAAGACTCCCGCGTCAGACACTTCAGCCGCTACGGCTATCTGGAACGCTTCGGCATGACCGGTGAATACATGCGGCTGGAACTGCGCATGATCTTCCGCAACAAGACACCGCGCAAGAACTTCCAGATGATGTGCATTGTCCTGGTTCTTTTTGCTGCCATGCTCTTCGGCATCACGCAGGAGTCCACCCAAAGCGTCTACTCCATCCAGCTCTATTCCATCTATTGCTTCACGGGATTTGCTGTTTCGATCCTGACCCGCATCATGGCGTACGAAGGCAATTACCTGGACGGACTGATGGTGCGCCGGGAATCCCTGCTCAGCCTGTTCCGGGCCAAGTATTATTTCCACTGCCTGCTGCTGGTTTTCCCGCTGGTTCTCCTTCTCCCGTCCATTATCTGGAGCGGACTTCCGGCCGTACTGGTAGTCAGCCAGCTGTTTCTTACAGCGGGCATCATCCTGCCCCTCATCATGCAACTGGCATGGATCAACCGGAAAACAGCTCCGCTGGACGCAAGCATAATGGGTAAGGGACAATGGAACTCACCTTACCAGATGGTAATCGTGTTCTTCGCCTTCTTCTTCCCCATCCTGTTCAGCAACCTGCTTTTCCTGGTGCTCAGCGAAAACATGGCTTATCTGGTATGCACCCTGCTGGGAATGGCCGGAATAGCCGCACAGCCCCTGTGGATGCGATACCTGTACCGTCAGGTCATCCGGAAGAAATATGACATCCTGACGAACCTGCGCGACACACGCTAATACTTACAACCTCCTGCAAACAGACAGAATTATGGAAATCAAGATAAACAACCTGATCAAACGATATGGCAGCAAGACTGCCGTAGACATACCCGACTTCACCCTCCACGAAGGAGAAATCCTGGGACTGGTGGGAAACAACGGAGCCGGAAAGACCACCCTCTTCCGCCTGATGCTCGACCTCCTGCAGGCCGACAGCGGAACCGTCTGCATGAACGGCACCGACGTGGCCCGCAGCGAAGAATGGAAACCCTTCACGGGAGCCTATATGGACGAAAGTTTCCTGATCGACTACCTCACTCCCGATGAATACTTCCAGTTCAACGGACGCATGTGCGGACTGGACCGGAACACCGTCAACGAGCGCATCCGGCGCTATGAACGCTTCCTGGGCCCGGAAATCCTGGAAGAAAAGAAGTTCATCCGGAACCTCTCGGCCGGAAACAAGCAGAAAATCGGAATCGTCAATGCCCTGCTCCAGAATCCGCAGATCATCATCCTCGACGAACCCTTCAACTTCCTCGACCCCACTTCGCAGTCGCTGCTGAAACACATACTGCAACACTACGGCGAAGAACACAAAGCCCTGATCCTCGTATCAAGTCACAACCTGAGCCACACCATAGACCTCAGTACGCGCATCGCCCTGATGGAAAAAGGATCGCTCATCCGTGACCTCGACAACACCGACGGAGCCGCCGGAAAAGAACTGGAAGACTACTTCGAAGTGAAGGAAGAAAACTGACCGCACGATCAGGCCAAACGACCGCACGATAACTTCGCATTGACTGGTCAATGCAAAAAAAACGACCGCACGATCAGGCCGCAATGACCATATGATTCAGCCCCATTCCCAGTATAAGTCCTGCCGGACCTGCTGCGAACGGGGCTGAACAGTCTGCAGACCTCTCCTTCCGGGAAGATAAAAGAAACTTAAACAGGTCATAAAATACCCTAAGTCCAGGTACACACAACCCGGATATTACGTACATTTGTTCAAAACAATTGATATGTACAGACGCTTACACCTCCGTTTTCCGGCCGGCATGCTGGTCATGCTGCTTGCCCTTCTGCTTGCTTCGTGCGGCACACGGGCTCCCCGCTACGACTACCGTCAGCTGGCAAAAGCTGCCGTCCGACTTGACATGGACATCGACGCCAAGGACAACCACCGCCTCTACATCGAGGTGGCCGACTGGATCGGTACCCCCTATCGTCACGGAGGAACCACCCGCAAGGGAACCGACTGTTCAGGCTTCACGTCAGCCGTCTACAAGAAAGTGTATCGCCACAAACTGAAACGCAACTCCGAAGAACAGCGCACCAAAAACTGCCGGAAAGTAGCCAAACGCAACCTCAAGGAAGGCGATCTGGTGTTTTTCCACAACGGACGCAAGAAACGGAAAGCCACTCATGTGGGCATCTACCTGAAAGACGGACGGTTCGTACACGCCAGTACCAGCCGGGGAGTCATTGTCAGCCGGCTGGAAGAAGACTACTACCGCCGCTGCTGGATGCAGGGCGGACGGGTGAAAGGCATCTGACAACAACCATCCACAAACACAACAGGCAATGAAACATCCCGACCATCTCGCATTTACCCTCCTGCTCTCCCTCTGCACACTGGGCTTCCTGCCCGCCGCTGCACAGGATCCGGACGGGAAACCATCGAATCCTCAGGACACCACGGAACTCAGGCTGAACACCGATGCCGTCAAGCTGATCCAGTTTGACTTCACCCCCGACCTCAGCAAGATGAACCAGCCCAAGGAAGCCCCTCTCGACAAGAAATGGATGGAATTCAAAGCCGACCTCTCCCTGCCGAGAAGCCTCATCGACACCACCAGAGTGAGAAAACCCACCGGATACATCCGGCTCGCCCCATACAGTATCTGGACGAAGTATGGCGAAGAACCCGTGTACGACCGCACGGTGGAAGGCCGCCCCAAGGAACAGAAGATCTACTGGACCTTCAACCCCTACCGTTCCTACTACAACGATGACTGGAGTCCCACTCCCTCCACCGGAAGCATGTATCAGATGAATACATCCCCGGTAGGCCCTGCGATCTGCATCAACAACCTGGACTTCATCATGACCCTCTACGAAACCTTCAACAAGCACGGACGCACCCTCAGGCACAACCGCAAATATGCAAATGCCTGGAAGACCTACAAGGACTACAAGCCGACCCGGGAAGACAGTCTGAAGTTCCCCAACTACCTCCGCCGGAACAACCTGGCTTTCATGCCTCTCGTGACGGACAGCGTGGCTGACAGCCTCAGCACGGTGCAGTCCTCTCCCCTTCCGGCAGATACCCTGCCCGCCACCTTGCCCGGTCATCAGGCAAACCATCGCGGTATTGTCATTCCGGAACGTCCGGCTCCCGCTCCGCGGCCCGAAAAAAAGAAAGAAGAAGAACCGAAGAACATGGATGAACTCTACGACTATATCCGCGAAAAGAAAGCACAGGACTCCCTGTTCTATCAGGAAATGTTCCATTCGGAAAAACTGCGCATCCGCAAGGACGATGTGGAGAAAACCCGCCAGTACCTGAAGGAACGCGAACACTGAGACGGAGCCTCACCGGTCCGGTCAGAAAAAAACGCTTCGGCGTGCAGGATGAAATGTCTAAATGTTTTCAACTGCACGCCGAAGCGTTTTTCAAAAAGCCCGAGCGGCTATACGCACTGTATTTTATTTGCGGAAGACAAAGTAGACCGCCAGGATCAGACAAACAAAGGCTGCCAGGTGATTCCAGCGCAACTCCATCTTGAAAGCAATCATTGAGAACACCGTGAAGACTGCCAGTGTAATCACTTCCTGAATGACCTTCAGCTGCATGATGTCGAAAGGTCCCCCACTGTCGCGGAATCCCAGACGGTTGGCCGGAACCTGCAGACAATATTCAAAGAAAGCAATCGCCCAGCTGAAGGCAACAACTCCAATCAGCGGCAATGCAGCAAACCAGCTGAACTCTTCACGCATCTTCAGATGTCCGTACCAGGCAAAAGTCATGAAGATATTCGAAAAAATCAGCAAAACAATCGAATAAATACCATTTGTCAACATATCTTTTTTCCTTTATTTAAAAACCGGCGCAAAAGTACAAATAAAATGTGACAAAGCGAAAAAACTGAGGCTGATCTGAGATCCTAAATCTGGCAGAATTTTGTTTCGGGGGATTACCTTCACGTGTGTAACACTGCTAGCATATAAAATGATGTAGCTTTCCCATTGTCTTCTATGCGATAATAGTAAAACCCTATTTACGAACAAATTAAATAATCTAATCAATATCTTTGCTTGCTCGGAATCACCCCCCGCACACCACCTCTTGGATTTTCTACATCTCCCTTATAGCGAGGAATCAAATGCATATGAACATGAAAAACCGACTGACCAGCAGCCTCATTAATATTGATTCCTATGTTGTATCCATCTGGATGATACCGATCATCTATCTTCTGCTTAACATATTGAAGCATTACATTCATTGCTTCTCGCTCATGATTCGTCAAATCAAAATAAGATGCTACATGCCTTTTAGGAATTATCAGGGCATGACCAGGCGAAACAGGATATCCATCGTAAAATGCAACACAGGTAGCAGTTTCACAAATTATCTCTACCCTACGTGATAAACGGCAGAAAGGACAGTGTTCTCCTTCCTTCCGTGGAAGTTTATTAAAATGATTATATTGGTAAAGTTCATAACTTGAATTGCATTCCAAACTCAAGAACGGTAAACGCACATTGCATTGGTAGGTGTATTCCCGATAAATGGCATGGAGCCTGAAACCTTCTTCTTTTAGATCACGACGTACAGCAAAATAGGCAGTACCTTTAGGTGATATAAGATTGGAAACATTCATCATCACCTCAGCTTGAGCATACGGCTCCAGTACATTCAACACATATACACAAAATATAGTGTCGAATTTGCCTTCCGGATATTCTGTACGATAATAATAATCATATCCGATAATATCATATCCTCGCCGTTTCAACTCATCTGTATCATACCCGAAACCGCATCCGAAATCAAGAATGCGCCCTTTTAATAAGTCGTGTTGCAAAAGATAACGAACAGGTACAGATAAGTCTGTGCGTTTAATTGCTGTTAGGTAAGGATGATTTATTTTTTCAATTATCATAATTCTAATATTTCCAAATTTCAAATCCCATATTCAAAGCTATCTGATGCATAGGTGTGAATGTCTGGAAAAAACAATCCAACAAATGCTCTTTGTCCATAGAAACGATTTCTTGTGGTGTATGTCCCAACGAAAGATAGTCTTCTAATAATTTCTCTTGTTTGCCTTCATGCAGATTGATAGCTAAAGCGGCTTGATGAGCTGTAGCCAGTTTCGGGAGGTACAAATTCAAATCGGGCAGCTTATTGCTCTTGGAGCTATTGATGCTCGGATCGGCTGGCATCAGATTCCAAAGCAGGTCATGAGAAACGAAACTCCAGGGTATAAAATGATCAAGATCATACATACGTTCCTCCAATAAGTTTCCGGTATACGGACATCGGATATCCAATCCATGTTTCATGGCAGTATTCCAGAATTTATGCTGGGCAGACAACGAATTTCGATCTTCTTGCTTTATTAATTTAGTGGGTATAGCCGGTACATTCGGATTTCTCGCCTGCAAAAAACCGGTCAATCCCCAATATGCAAAAGCACTCAGAATATCGTAATTTTCTCTCAGATAATCCAACCATGCAGGATTTATCTCTATCCATAACATCCCGTTTTGTTTTTCTAGTTTATAGAGGCAACCGTTCTCAAACGACTGAGAACGGACAATCGTTTGGCGGTCATCGGATGTATCAATCCAAGGGCGCAAGAAACGGAAAGGGACATTCATTTGCAGGAAATTCAACCGTCTTCGGACATCAGCTCTTTGGATAAGTTCATGCAACAAATCAGTTAAATCTCGAATACTGATATTAATGGGAATATTATATTCCTTTTGCAAAGCCCATATCGCCTCATAAAGCGACTCTGATTTTCCGAATGAAAGACGAAAGTATATTACCGGATACCAAGCATTCGCCACCATCTTAATCATAATCTCCCATACATTCATACTCATTCTTCTTTGTTTCACACACAAATCAAGGATGCCGAGAAACCAATAATATTTGTAGGTTGCTACAGTCTTATCGAATACCCTGTTCAGGTATTTGGTGGTTAATATAGAGGATTGAGGTATTTGCATATCTGCCATACAATTATTAAAATAGCCTGTAATCATTTTATTCCCAAATCTAAAATCCTTCTAAGAAATTCACAATATAAAGAATTCATTAAACACAATTCTTACCTATAAAAATAATAAACAGGCATGGATTTCAGTATTCAAATTCTATTAAATCGCTGTTCAGGAAAGCTCTCCAACTTACATCTCTCTCGCTACACTCAACATACTTTTTAGAAATCAACTGATTCAATAGTAAAATAGCGACTAAGTCTTTTCCGATCTTTCTCATACAAAGGCTGTAAATTTTACCAAGCCGCCAGTATTTTTTATATTCAGATACTTCATATGGTATATGGAGTTTGATTAACAACAAACAATACAAAGATATAAAAAATCCATAAAGGTTATAATGATACAACCTTTTTTATAATTGTTCTTTAAAAACTGATGTATTATTTGTTCCTTGTGAAAATAGATAGAGAGCTGATAAATTTCAGTCAGGGAATAGTCCTCATAACAAGCAACAATGATTACCCCTTCGCCTCATAAGTGCGATACACCAGATAATGCCCTTTCGCCATAATCCGAAACGAATCGCCTTCCACCTCATTCAGGGTTCCCTGCCACCAATACCGGAAGTCATAGATCGGATATTTCAATCCTTCGCTCCGCAACTGCACCGCATCAAAATTGAAGACGGACACCTGCTGGTGCGGGAATCCGGCAAAGGTCTGTGTATCTGCAGCCGGAGTAAAGAAACCGTAATCCGTCAGCATCACCACTTCCAGCCCCATCTGCTGATACTCCATAAGCAGACTGATATTGCCCAGCGTATGATCTTCCCGTTTACCTGTTGCTCCCAAAATGGCAATCCGACGTATGCCCTGCGAAGCCAGAAAGGAAACAGCTTTCGTCTGGTCGTTCGTTTCCTGATCCGGAATGCGATGAATGCGGTCCTGAAAACGAATCCGGTTCTCTTCCGAGAGAGAGTCTCCGTCGCCTACAATCCAGTCAGGCAGACGTCCGCTTTCTACCAGCGCATTCGCCCCTCCATCGCAACACACCACGCAAGGTGCCTGATCCAGAACGGACAGGGGAAACGGACGTGATGGAAACTCTCCGTTCCCTACAACTACGGCTTCGGGTATAGCAAGATATATCCCTGATTTATTCTTCTCCATATTGCCAGCTGATTATTCGTTTTCAGTTCGTGATCCGGTTCTCATCAATGAAAGCCATTTTCTCCATCCGAAGAAAGCGACGATCGCATACACTCCATACAAAGCTGAAGTGAAATACAGCTCCTTGTAGATATAGAGGGCACAACATACCCAGTCCACAATCATCCAGGCCCACCACTGCTCCACATATTTGCGGGCCAGCATCCACATGGCTATCACGCTCAGGGCCGTCGTGAAACTGTCCGTCCAGGGCACGCTGCTGTCTGTCCATTTAATCAGTATCCACGCGATGAACACCCAGCACAGGACAAAGACCACCGTCAAAGGAAAATACTTCCTGAACGGCATGCGGGTGATAGGGATTTCCTTTTCCTCCTGCTGTGCATCATGCTTTTTCCGTCCTCTGCTCCAGACAATCCAGCCGTAGACCGAAGCAATCAGGTAATAGACATTGATTCCGAAATCGGCATAGAGTCCGGCCTGGTAATAGACTACCAGATAGATGGCCGGCATTATGATACATGCCAGCCACAGATAAATACTGGCCCGGTATTCAAGCCACAAATAGACTAACCCTACGAGGGTTCCAAACAGTTCCAGATAATTCATGATGCAAAGATAAGAGGAAGTGATGAGATAATTATATTTCATATAAGAATATCACTATTATAAACTACAAAACATGATCAAATATAAAACAAGAAGATAAGCACCCCTGCTAAAAATAGCTTAAACATCCAGTAATCAATCAATATCTAACCCAATTATTACATATAATACTTATTTAAATTTTTAAAATAGAAAACAATCAAGATTTGAAGGGGATTTTGTATCTTTGTCATTAAATTACCATTGGATTTATGAATAAAAATATACCCAGCATACATTTAACGGACTTTCCGGAAAAGATTACTATCAAAGATACTTCTGCAGGAAAAGTACAAATTTATATGTATGGTCCTAAATCATATGACAATCAACTAGCCGTCATCACACATTACCTGCACAATCATAACCTCATCAATGATTTTTCAATTAAACAAGCGAAAAAATATTTAAAAGAATATTTAGAATACAAGTTCCCCAAAATTGAAGTTACAGAAGATGTCTTACATGATCCAATACAAGCTGGATTATTTAATGATTTTTTCCAAATACCTTTCCCCGATCCAATTGACTACAAATTTACTTTCATTGATTTATTTGCAGGAATGGGAGGTTTTCGTCTTGCCATGCAAGCACAAGGTGGAAAATGTGTTTTTTCTTCTGAATGGAATCCTTTTGCACAAAAAACATACATGGCAAATTTTGGAGAGATGCCATTTGGTGATATCACAAAAGAGGAAACTAAAAAATATATCCCCGAGAAATTTGACATATTGTGTGCAGGCTTCCCATGTCAGCCATTTTCCATTGCCGGAGTATCCAAGAAAAAAAGTCTGGGAAGAGAGACTGGCTTCAAAGACAAAACTCAAGGAACTTTGTTTTTTGATGTTGCAGAGATTCTAAACAGACACAGGCCTAAAGCTTTTTATCTGGAAAATGTAAAAAATCTTGTCTCACACGACAAAGGAAATACATTTAAAGTTATTCAATCTACATTGGAAGAGCTGGAATACTCGATTCATTATCAAGTAATGGACGGGAAAGATTATGTGCCGCAGCATAGGGAACGTATAATGATTGTAGGTTTTGATAAAAGACGTTATAAAGGAAAAGAAGAATTTAGATTTCCTAAAGCCAATAATCCACTCAAGAAAATACAAGATATTTTAGACAATTATCCAGATCCTAAATACACCCTTTCAGATAAACTATGGACTTATCTGCAAAATTATGCAGATAAGCATAAAGCCAAAGGAAATGGATTTGGATTCGGCTTAGTAGACCTGAATGGTATAAGTCGTACTTTAAGTGCAAGATATTATAAAGATGGTTCGGAAATTCTTATACCGCAAGAAAACGGTATGAATCCTCGTCGGTTAACACCAAGAGAGTGTGCACGACTAATGGGATATCCAGACGAATATATTATAAATAAAGTGTCTGATGTACAGGCATACAGACAATGCGGTAACTCAGTAGTTGTACCTTTAATTACCGCAGTTTCAAAACAGATAGTCCAAACAATGCTAACAGAATAGCCATGAGTGACATATTAAACAGTGCTATTGCTAAAGTACAAAGCTCAAGACATGCATTTTGCCGTTTTATTACAGCCAATGATACAGGAAAAAACGGTTCACATCAGGCTGGCTTTTATATACCAAAATGTGCAGCCCTGCTCCTATTTGACAAACCTGGAACAAAAGGAGAAAATAAAAGCAAACTGGTTAAAGTAAAATGGCAAGATGATTTCGTCACTGACAGCCGTTTTATATATTACGGTCAAGGAACACGTAATGAATATCGAATTACGCGTTTTGGCAAGAATTTCCCTTTCTTTGAGGAAGAGAACGTTGGAGACCTGCTAATCATAGCACAAGAAAGCGATGATTATTATCATGGTTTTGTCTTACAAACAGATCAAGAGATTGATGATTTTTTTGCATACTTCAATCTCTCACCGGAAATGACCAACCAGTTGATAGATATTTCTCAGCCTATATCTTCAGAAGAACAGGTACACATTAGGATCCAGGAAGTAGTTTCTTCATATACAGACTTCCCGGGAACTATACAGATGGCACAATTAGCAAGAGATTTGTACAATAATATCCATAATATCACTAATACAGAAATTTCTAAAAATCCAGACCTTCAATTATTGAAATGGATTGATACTGAATACTGCTTATTTAGAGGATTTGAAGAAAAAATATATGCGCCTATTTATAGTAAGCCTTTTGCAAATTGTCAAGAATTAGTCCAATTCTCCAACGCAATCCTTAACCGAAGGAAATCACGCGCAGGAAAATCGTTGGAGCATCATCTCGCAACCATATTTACTGCTGCTCAATTAAGATTTGAAGAACAAGTTATTACAGAAAACAATAAAAAACCAGATTTTATATTCCCCAGTGGGGAAGCTTACCATAATCTGTCATTCCCTACAGATAAATTAGTTTTCTTAGGAGCCAAAACAACCTGCAAAGATCGTTGGAGACAAGTTTTAAATGAAGCCAATCGTATTGATATCAAATATTTATTTACTTTACAGCAAGGCATTTCCAGAAACCAATTGCAGGAAATGAAGCATGAACATTTAAAGCTTGTAGTACCAGAAGCTTACAAATCATTTTTTGACAAAGAATTTCAACCTGAGATCAAAACATTAGGCTCTTTTATAACTATGGTAAAATCAAAGCAATAAGACAAATATCCCAAGCTACACTAAAAACAAGTCTATTTACAATTCAGTTTTTACTCAAAAATATATGGATGTCCTATCAAAAGAGCAACGGCACAGAAACATGACAGCCATACACTCGGCTAACACCAAACCTGAAATAACGGTTAGAAAATATCTATTCGCCCATGGATTCAGATTTCGGATAAATTATTCCCGCCTTCCGGGACATCCTGATATTGTACTACATAAGTATCGTACATGTATCTTCATCAATGGTTGCTTTTGGCATGGACATGAAAATTGCAAATATTATGTTATACCTAAATCAAACACAAGTTTTTGGACACAAAAAATATCACGCAATATTGATCGAGACAAACAAGTACAAAGAGAACTAGCCCAAATGGGATGGCATTGTATTACAATCTGGGAGTGTGAATTAAAACCTAAGAAACGAGAGCAAACCCTTCTTTCTTTAGAATATACACTTCACCATATTTTTCTAAAAAACCATAAAGTTACAGAATCTAAGATACCCGACTTACCAAAACAAGAAATATAATTTCCCTCCCCAAACAGCCGGCAGAGAGTCTGCCATACTTTCAGGGAGGGAAATTACAGAAAATGATCACTTACAGGATTCCGAACCGTTTCAGATCTTCGTCAGGGGAAGTAATGCCGCCGATGCCGAACTGCTCAACCAGCACTTTGGCCACATTGGGTGAAAGGAAAGCCGGCAAGGTGGGCCCCAGGTGGATATGCTTTACGCCCAGACTCAGCAAGGCCAGCAGGACAATGACGGCTTTCTGCTCGTACCAGGCAATGTTGTACACGATGGGCAGTTCGTTGATATCATTCAACTGGAAAACTTCCTTCAGTTTCAGGGCAATGACGGCCAGTGAGTAGCTGTCGTTGCATTGTCCGGCATCGAGCACACGGGGGATTCCCTGAATGTCACCCAACGGAAGCTTGTTGTAACGGTACTTTGCGCAACCGGCCGTCAGGATGACCGTATCTTCCGGAAGGGCCCGGGCAAAGTCGGCATAGTAGTCACGGCTCTTCATGCGTCCGTCGCATCCGGCCATGACCACAAACTCACGGATGGCACCACCCTTTACAGCCTCAACTACCTTGTCGGCCAGTTGCATCACCTGATTGTGGGCAAATCCGCCGACAATCTCTCCCTGCTCCAGTTCCACAGGCGGCTGGCACTGTCTGGCCAGGGCAATAACTTCCGAGAAATCCTTATGACCATCGGCATCTGCAGCAATGTGTCTGCATCCGGGATAGCCTGTCGAATTGGCCGTGAACATCCGTTCCTTATAAGAGGCATTCTCCAGCGGCGGAACGATGCAGTTGGTCGTAAAGACAATCGGGCCGTTGAACGCTGTAAACTCTTCGCGCTGTTTCCACCAGGCATTTCCATAGTTGCCCACAAAATGCTTGTACTGCTTGAAGGCCGGATAATAATGTCCCGGAAGCATTTCACTATGCGTATATACATCCACTCCCGTACCTTCGGTCTGGCGCAGAAGTTCCTCCAGATCGTGCAAGTCGTGTCCGCTGATCAGGATGCCCGGATTCTTCCCTGCTCCGATGTTCACTTTCGTCAGTTCCGGATGACCGTATCGGGTGGTATTGGCCTGATCCAGCAAAGCCATCACCTGTACCCCGTATTGTCCGGCTTCAAGCACCAGTGCCACCAGTTCGTCTGCACTCATCGCCTGCACGGTGATACGTGCCAGAGCCGACTGCATAAAGGCATGGATGGCATCTTCCGTAAAGCCCAGACGCATGGCATGCTCGTGGTAGGCAGCCATTCCCTTCAGTCCGTACATCAGCAGTTCCTTCAGCGAACGCAGATCTTCGTCCGGTTCTCTCAATACACCGACAGAAGCTGATTTGGCCAGGTATTCTTCTTCCTCTCCGCACCAGGTCAGTTCATCCACCTCCGGCAAAGTGATGCCTGCATCCACGGCACGGGCTTTCAGACGGTCGCGCAAAAGGAATCCTTTGCGTACACGGACCAAAATGCTTTCATCGTCAAAGTTGGCATTGGTAATCGTCGCGAAAAGTGCGTCGGTGACAAAGGCATTCGTATCGGCATCCAACTGGCATCCTTCCGTACGCAAGGCATCGGCAGCTACCGACACACCCCGTACCACGAAGAGCAGCAAATCCATATAGCGTGCGGTGGTATCTTTCTTTCCGCACACTCCTTTCAACACACATCCAGTGCCCTTGGCTGCTTCCTGACACTGGTAACAAAACATATTTCCTTCCATATTCCTTCTTGGGTTATTGTTGATTTTTCATTAAGTTTGCGCAAAGATCCGGAATCCCGGAGAGGATTTCTGTAACTTATGTGACACGCAACCCAAAGAAAAGTTAAAAGAAAGATGCATACCGAAGTTTTGAACCGGATGAGCCTGTTTGAAGGGTGTGATCCGGAAGCGCTCAGCCAGTTGCTGCGCGAAGCCCCGAACAGCCTGCGCACGTATAAAGAAGGAGAATTCATTGCCCGTCAGGGTGACGTGTGCCGTTCTCTGTTTATTCTGATGAAGGGAAATGTCAGGACACAAATGGAGAACGCCGAAGGCAAGCAGCTCACCATCGACCGGATCAAGGCACCCGATATTCTGGCACCGGCTTTTATCTATGCCTCGGAGAACCGCTTCCCGGTGAATGTGGAAGCGACGGAACTCTGCGAGGTGCTTGTCATGGACCGGAAACGTTTTGAGAATTTCATGCATGCCCAGCCGGCAGTGATGCGGAATTTCATTGCCATCATTTCCGACCGCAGCCTGTTTCTGAGCCGCAAGCTGAATGAATTTGCCCTGCAGAGCCTGAAATCACGTCTGCTGAATTACCTGAAAATGCACGGGGGCATCCACAACCAGCAGGAAGTGGCCTTTATTCTGGGAGTGGCACGTCCGTCACTGGCCCGTGCCCTGGCAGAACTGATTGCGGAAGGAAAAGTCACCATGTCGGGCAAACAGGTGATCCTGCACACTGCCGGCTGAATCTCACCCGAGCGGGCTGTCTTCCTCTACCGGAAGCATGTCACTCTGAATGTTGCTCATGCTTCCCCACAGGCTATACCGGGCTTCCGGATTCATGGCTTCCAGCCGGGCCAGCACTTCCTTCATGTCCGAACGGTGGGAATCCTTTTCATACGGACAGTTCTTTACCTGCTTGCGGAAACCACGGAGAGCGGCCATTTCCTTCAGATCGGCTTCATGCACCAGACACATGGGGCGGATAATGGTCATGTCGAACTTGCGCATCACCAGACGCGGCGGCATGGTACTGAACGCTCCCTGGAAGGTCATGTTCATCAGCAGGGTTTCCAGAATGTCATCCATGTGGTGACCCAGTGCAATCTTATTGCATCCCTGTTCCTTGGCCACGGTGAAAAGTGCCTTGCGGCGGTTCCACGAACAAAGGAAACACGGTGACTTCCGCGTGTCGGTCGACGGATCAAACTCCGTTTCGTAACACACATAGGGTACTCCCAGACTTTCGGCATATTCGCGCAGGTAGGTCTGGTCGGACTCGTAGGCAATGTTCTTCATCACCACATGCGCAGCCACTACCGAAAACTTCGGTTTGTAGATACGCGAACGCCGGGCCAGCAGCTCCAGCAAGGCCAGCGAATCCTTTCCTCCCGAAAGCCCCACCAGAATGCGATCGCCTTCTTCTATCAGCCTGTAATTCATCACTCCTTTCATGAACCGCTGGTTGATGCGGCGCATCAGGCGGTCTTCTTCCGTCATTTTTCCCATGTTTCGTATCTTGTTAAAACGGCGACGAAATTACGAAAAATATGTTTTGATTGTGTCACAGAATTTGCTAATTTCGCAATAAGATCCAACCGGTTCAGAAACGGCCTCCGGAAAAGATGGGTCCGGTCTCCCTGTTCCGGGGAAACAGATCTCCCGGAGCAGGAAGGAACTTAAAAATAAAAAATGAAGGAATGAAAATGGCATAATTCGGAGAATATGCCTATATTTGAGAAACTTTTAAATGACAGAGACAATGAAAAAGAAATACATATTTCCCCTTTTGGCATTGTGTTTTACCGGCAATGCTTTCTCACAGACTTTAAGCCAGGCCCAGAAATGGTTTACGGAAGGCAAGTTTGCCGAAGCCAAACCCGTATTCGAGAAGCTGGTGAGACAGGCTCCTTCGAATGCCAACTATAACTTCTGGTATGGTGCCTGCTGCTATGAAACGGGAGAACTGAGCAAAGCGGTTCCCTATCTGGAGAAAAGTGCAGAACGCAAAGTGATCAACGGCTTTCTTTATTTGAGCAAAGCCTATTATGATCTGTACCGCTTCGACGAAGCCATCCAGAATCTGGAGGATCACATCTACTGGCTGGAACGGAAAAAACGGGACACTTCGGAAGCTGAAACCCTGATGGAACGCTACCGGATGGGAGCCCGCATGATCCGAGGAGTGGAAAAAGTGGCTGTCATCGACAGTTTCACGGTCAGCAAGCGGGACTTTCTCAGTGCCTATAAGCTCAGCCGGGAATCCGGTGAGATCAAGGCAACCGGAGAAAGCGGATGCACGGAATTCACCAACGAAATGGGTGACAAGAAGATTCTGGCACGTCCCAATGCAGACGGAGCAACCAGCCTGTACGGCAGCGTGAAAATGATCGACAAGTGGAGTGATCCGGAGCCGCTGAAAGGACTGGAAGAGGGAGGAACCAACCTGAACTATCCTTTCCTGGATTCGGACGGTATCACCCTCTATTATGCCGCGCAGGGGGAAGAAAGTCTGGGCGGATATGATATCTTCATTACCCGCTATGACTCGGATGACAATGCCTATCTCCGGCCGGACAATCTGGGATTCCCGTTCAACTCAGTTGCCAATGACTACATGTACGCCATCGACGACTTCAACAACCTGGGATGGTTTGCTTCCGACCGCTACCAGCCGGAAGACAAGGTCTGCGTTTATGTATTCGTTCCGAACGAGTCCAAACAGGTTTACGACTACGAATCAACCAGTCCCGAAATGCTTCAGGCTGCCGCTTCCCTGCAATGCATCCAGAAGACACAGACTGATGCAGCCAAGGTGCGCCTCGCCCGTCAGCAACTGGCCAAAGTGATGTACGGACAGGACGAGCAAAAGAAAAAAGGAGACTTCCGTTTCGTCGTGGACGACAATGTGGTCTATCATACACTGGCCGACTTCCGCTCGGCTGAGGCACGCAAGCAGTACCAGACCCTGTCGCAGAAACAGAAAGACCTGGACAATCTGTCTGAAACGCTCGGCAAACAGCGGGAACTGTACGGACAGTCCAACAAGGCAGGAAAAGACCGGCTCACACCGGCCATTCTGGACAAGGAACAGCGCATCAAGCAGCTGCGGGAAGAAATCGCCAGTCTGACGGTCAACATCCGCAACACGGAGCTGAAAGCCCTGAACCGGAAATAATACGATTTCACACTAAAACCTATACTTATGGGAACACTGATTATCATTACACTGATCATTGCCGGACTGCTGCTTTTTGCCGTGGAGGTATTCCTGATTCCGGGCATCAGTCTGGCAGGGATTGCCTCGGGGGCAAGCATTCTGTATGCGATCTACTACGCATTCAGTTCGCTGGGTACGCAGGCCGGCTTCATCACTCTGGGCGCTTCCGTTGTCGGAATCGCAGGAGTCACCCTATGGTTCATGCGGTCAAAAACCGTGGACCGGCTGGCTCTGAACCAGACTCTGAACTTCAAGCTGAACCCGCTGAAAGGGCTGGATCTTCAGGTAGGTGATACGGGAGTTACCACCACCCGCCTGACCCTGATCGGCAACGCCGAAATCAAAGGCCAGCGCATTGAAGTGCAGTCTGCCGACGGCTTCATCGAAGAAAAGACCGCAATCCGGATTTCCCGCATCGACAACGGTGTCGTATATGTGCAACGTGTCTGAGAACCAACTGAATTATATACCTTTTAAACTGATCTGAATTATGATTGACCCGAGTTATCTTCCGTTTGTCATGGCCGGTGGCGGTATCATCCTGCTGGTCATCTTCTTCCACTATGTACCTTTCTTCCTCTGGCTCTCGGCCAAAGTATCAGGCGTCAACATTTCGCTGGTACAGCTTTTTCTGATGCGTATACGTAACGTACCGCCCTATGTCATCGTACCCGGACTGATCGAGGCTCACAAAGCCGGCCTGAGCAACATTACCCGCGACGGTCTGGAGGCTCACTTTCTGGCCGGAGGACATGTGGAAAAAGTGGTTCACGCCCTGGTTTCGGCCTCCAAAGCAAACATTGACCTGCCTTTCCAGATGGCAACAGCCATTGACCTGGCCGGACGTGACGTGTTCGAAGCGGTACAGATGTCGGTCAATCCGAAAGTCATTGACACACCTCCTGTGACAGCCGTAGCCAAGGACGGTATCCAGCTGATCGCCAAGGCCCGCGTCACCGTACGTGCCAATATCCGCCAGCTGGTGGGCGGTGCCGGTGAAGACACGGTACTGGCCCGTGTAGGCGAAGGTATCGTATCCTCTATCGGTTCTTCCGAGAACCACAAGTCAGTACTTGAGAACCCCGACTCCATCTCCAAACTCGTATTGCGCAAGGGACTGGATGCCGGTACTGCCTTTGAGATTCTCTCCATTGATATTGCCGACATCGATATCGGCCGCAACATCGGTGCAGCCCTTCAGATGGACCAGGCCAATGCCGACAAGAACATTGCCCAGGCCAAGGCAGAAGAGCGCCGTGCCATGGCTGTAGCCCTGGAACAGGAAATGAAAGCCAAAGCCGAAGAAGCCCGTGCCAACGTGATCCAGGCAGAAGCCGAAGTACCCAAGGCCATGGCCGAAGCCTTCCGCAGTGGCAACCTCGGTATCATGGACTACTACCGGATGAAGAACATCCAGGCTGATACCGACATGCGAAGCAGCATTGCCCGGCCGGATTCCCATCCCGCCAGCCATGATCCCATCGGCAAATGATATGACAACAACAATAACTTTACATACTACTTAACGACTAAAAAGCAATTTATATGAAAAAGTATTTTCCACCCTCAGAACTGATTATCAATGAAGACGGCTCAGTGTTCCATCTTCACGTAAAACCGGAGTATCTGGCGGATAAAGTCATTCTGGTGGGCGATCCCGGACGTGTGGCACTCGTGGCCTCCCATTTCGACACTAAAGAATGTGAAGTAGAAAGCCGTGAATTCCGTACCATCACCGGAACTTACCAGGGAAAACGCATCACGGTAACCTCCACCGGTATCGGATGTGACAATGTAGACATTGTAATGAATGAACTCGACGCACTGGCCAACATCAATTTCCAGACCCGCGAAGAGAATGATACCTTCCGCCAGCTGGAAATCGTGCGTATCGGTACCTGCGGCGGTCTGCAGCCTTATACTCCCGTAGGAACTTACATCTGCTCCGCCATCTCCGTAGGATTTGACGGACTCCTGAACTTCTACGAAGGACGTAACGCCGTATGCGACCTGCCCATGGAACGCGCCCTGCTCAACCACCTGGGATGGGCAGGCAATCTCTGTGCGCCGGCTCCCTACGTGATCCATGCCAATGAAGAGCTGGTAGACCGCATTGCCGGTACGGACATGGTGCGCGGCGTAACAGTAGCCTGCGGCGGTTTCTTCGGTCCGCAGGGACGTCAGCTCCGTATTCCGCTGGCCGATCCGCACCAGAACGAAAAAATCGAAAGCTTCGAGTATCAGGGACACCGCATCACCAACTTCGAAATGGAAAGCTCTGCCCTGGCCGGTCTGGCCCGTCTGCAAGGCCACAAGGCTACTACCGTATGCATGGTCATAGCCAACCGGGTAGCAAAGGAAGCCAATACCGGATACAAGAACAAGATTGACGACCTGATCAAAGTCGTACTCGACAGAATTTAACAAACTTATTATCAACCAACAGGTTCCCCTCTACGGAGGAGAACCTGTTTTTATGTCTGAAAACTCACACACATGGAAGCAAGTTTCAAATCCAACCTTACCGACAAGCGTCAGCGCTACCTCCAGTTTCTTGAACAGTTCGCCCCACTGATTGAAGGCGAGAAAAACGAAATCAGCGTACTGGCCAATACCAGTGCCGCCCTGAAAGAAGCATTCGGATTCTTCTGGGTAGGCTTCTATCTCGTACACGAAGGCGAACTTCACCTCGGTCCGTTCCAGGGCAGCGTGGCCTGCTACCGCATCAGAAAAGGACGCGGCGTATGCGGCACCGCCTGGGCTGAAGCCCGTACCCAGCTCGTGCCCGACGTAGACCAGTTCCCCGGCCATATCGCCTGCAGTTCCCTCTCCCGCTCCGAAATCGTTGTACCGATAATAGCTGCCGGAGAAGTGCGGGGCGTGCTTGACATCGACAGTGACCAACTGGCCACATTCGACGAAACCGACCGCGAATACCTCGAAAAGGTCGTTGACCTGCTGGCGAAAACCCTCTATGCCCACGCATAAATCTGCCGGCTCCGCTTCCGGATATAACCCGAAAACCGTATCTTTGCAAGGATTTTAAAAAGAACTACGCACGTGAACATATTACAAACTGAAGATACTATCTGTGCCATCGCCACCGCCCAAGGTGGAGCCATCGGCACCATCCGTGTGTCGGGTCCGGAAGCCATTACCCTCACCGACCGCATCTTTAAACCCGTATCCGGCAAACCGCTGGCAGAACGCGCACCCTATACCCTCACCTTCGGTCACATTCTTACCCCCGAAGGAGAAATCATTGATGAAGTGCTGGTCAGCCTATTCCGTGCGCCTCATTCCTATACGGGACAGGACTCTACGGAAATCTCCTGCCACGGTTCAAGCTACATTCTCCAGCAAGTGATGCAGCTTCTCATCCGGCAAGGATGCCGTGCCGCCGGACCGGGTGAATATACCCAGCGCGCCTTCCTGAACGGCAAGATGGATCTGAGCCAGGCCGAAGCTGTGGCCGACCTCATTGCTTCCACTTCTGCCGCTACTCACCGCATGGCCATGAACCAGATGCGTGGCGGATTCAGCCGTGAACTGGCCGTTCTGCGCGACAAGCTGCTCCATCTCACCTCCCTCATGGAACTGGAACTCGACTTCAGCGACCACGAGGAACTGGAGTTTGCTGACCGTTCGGAACTGGAAGCCATCGCCCGTCAGATTGAGCAGGTCATCCATCACCTGGTTGATACATTCAGCGTGGGCAATGCCCTCAAAAACGGAGTGCCCGTGGCCATCGTGGGCGAAACAAACGCCGGAAAATCAACCCTGCTGAATGCCCTCCTGAACGAGGAACGCGCCATCGTGAGCGACATCCACGGCACCACACGCGATGTCATTGAGGACACCATGAATCTGGGAGGTATCACTTTCCGCTTCATCGATACTGCCGGTATCCGCGAAACGACTGATACCATCGAAAGTTTAGGTATCGAACGGAGCTTCCAGAAACTGGATCAGGCTGATATCGTACTCTGGGTCATCGACGCAACCTGTGCCGAAGAACAATATCATCAGCTGGCCGACAAAATCCTGCCACGGTGCGAAGGCAAACATCTGGTCATCGTACTCAACAAGGTGGATTTGCTTTCGCCGGCAGACTCTTCCAATAAAATTACAGAGACTGCGGAACCGACCGATGCACGGATTGCGCAGCTGAAAGCGGCTCTCCCCGATTTGCCTGAAGATGCCTGTGTGCTTTCCCTTTCAGCCAAGCAGAAAGAAGGGCTTGCTATGCTCCAGAAACAACTGGTGGACTTCGCTGCCCTGCCCGACCTGTCGCAGAATGATGTAGTGGTAAGCAATATCCGCCATTACGAGGCTCTGAGCCGTGCACTGGAAGCTATCCACCGTGTACAGGACGGACTGGCTATGCAGCTCTCCGGGGATCTGGTAAGCCAGGATCTTCGTGAATGTCTTTACCACCTAGGAGAAATCGTAGGCGGAACAATTGAGACAGACGAGGTTTTGGGGAATATTTTTAAGCATTTTTGCATCGGGAAATAAGGTAGTATTACAAACCATAAACATCTATCATATTTAATTAGTAAGGCGTTCATTTTGAGCGCCTTTTCTTTTTGCCATCTACCATATAATAATGGTTTCTAATGGTTTTTCATTCATTTTTTGTGTCGATTTTGTACCGCATGGGCTGATTTGGGTATTTTGCGATTTGCAAGGTGGTATAAGAATGAGACGTCTTGATACACAATGAGACATAATGAGACATTTTAAACGAACTAAAAAGAGAAATTAGAATGAGAAATTTAATTAGAATTCAGAAGAAATGTGAGTGGTGCGGTAAAGAATTTACTGCCTACAAATGCTCTACGAGGTTTTGTTGCAAGCAATGCAATGATCATGCATACAAAGCAAAAAAAAGGGAATTAAAAGTTCAATCTGTTAATGAGAATTTAGCTTCTAAAAATGAACCTGAGATAATAAGGATTCAAGAAAAAGAATTCTTATCTCCTACTGAAACGGCTCAATTATTAGGAATGAGTAGAGCTACTTTATACCGTTATTTATTAAATGGTTTTATTCCTGCAGTACAATTCAAAGGTAAGACAAAAATAAGGAGATCCAGCCTAGAAAAAATTTTTGACACTCCTAAACAGTACCAAAAACATACAAAGTCACCTCGTTCTCCTATTACTGATTTTTATACTACCGCTGAAGTTGCAAGTAAATATGGAGTAAACGAATCGTGGATATTTAAAGTAGGGAAAGAACAAAATATACCCAAAGTTTTCAAGAGAGGAAAAACATACTGGAGTGCCAAGCATTTTGATAAATATTTTGCATCTAAAGCACCGGACTCCAACATTACGGAATGGTATTCTGTAGAAGATCTAACGGAAAAGTTTGGCATGACAACAAGTGCTATATATTCTTTTGTTTCCCGATTTGCTATTCCAAAGAAAAAAATCAAGCGACAGGTATTCTATTCCAAAAAGCATGTAGATATCGCCAAAGGTCTTACTAAAGCTGAACCAGAATATTATACGACAGCCGAAGCTATGGAAAAATACAATCTCACTCGTGACCAATTGTATCACTATGTAAAATGGCACACTAGTGTCCACTAAAAATTAGAGGACGAGTTAAAAATTATAATTACTAAATAAATTTGGTCCATCAAGACCGCTTTGTCCTTTGACATCAT
>OGGS01000034.1_pt1 | contig 147011 bp, 120 predicted proteins | sample 1571281 | NCBI WGS metagenome assembly OGGS01 (sample SAMEA2582042, study PRJEB24529) | metagenome | biome: Human gut stool | place: China | collected 2011 | reverse complement strand
AGCGTCCCGGCGATGCGGGAAGCGTGTACGACGATGCGTTTTGGGAAGAAGCGCACTATCAGTTCGTCGTAACGGATAAACTGTTCGAGAACGGCATGCCCCTATAAAACCGAGAGGAAAGCAAACAATCAAGGGAAAGGTTCTGCATCTTTCCCTTTTTCCATATATCACCACACGCCACAGAAAGACCGCTCCTGCCGCAGTCGGCTTTCCACACGTTACCCGCCAGAGGCCGCCTGATGGCCCCTCAGGGCTTTTCGCACCGTACGACCGGTTCCGGCGACAGACTTCCGAATCCGCAGAAGAAAAATACCGCACACCAACGCGTCATGCCCTTGTGTATTCCGCACCGAAGAGAAGAGCGCTCCCAAACGAGAATTCCGTTCCCCGCAGAAGAGCCGTATCGGACGCAAGAAGACGGCTACAGGGAGATGCTCCCGGACGTTCGCACCGCCGCTATACTACCGCAAGTTGCTGCTGATGATTTGCAGGAACTCTTGCCGCGTATTCTGATTCTTCAGGAACGCCCCGGTAAACGCCGAAGTAGTCGTCACGGAGTTCTGCTTCTGAATGCCGCGCATCTGCATGCAGGTGTGCGCCGCCTCGATGACGACCGCAACGCCCATCGGGTCCAAAGCCTCCTGGATACAGTCCCGAATCTGGACCGTCAGGCGCTCCTGCACCTGAAAACGTCGGGCAAAACACTCCACCACCCGTGCCACCTTGGAGAGGCCCGTAATGTATCCGTTGGGAATATAGGCCACATGCGCCTTGCCGTAAAACGGCAGCATGTGATGTTCGCACATGGAGTACAGTTCGATATCCTTGACGACGACCATGTGGCGGTAATCCTCCCTGAATTTGGCCGAAAGAAGTATCTCCTTCGGGTCTTCGCCGTATCCCTTCGTAAGAAAGGCCATGGCTTTCGCCACCCGTTCGGGCGTCTTCAGCAGCCCTTCCCGCGAAGTATCTTCCCCCAACAGTTCGAGTATCCGTTTATAGTGGCCGGCGAGTTCCTCCACCGTCCGCACGTCGTATATGTCTTCCCTTTCGTACAGTTTGTCCATCTCCGTCATTGCGTTTAGTCCGCAAAGGTATCACATTTTCCGATGCTATAAAAGCCGTTCCGCCCGCGAATCCTCCGTAAGTCTCATATTCCCCCAGTCCAGGCCGCTCAGCAACACCGCACCCGACCGGGAACCGGCCTCGAATCCGCCCAGCCGCTCCTCCATGCCCAGCGCCTGCGCTCCGTTCCCGGTAGCCCAAGCGAGCAGCTCTTCGAGCGGCACGTCGCCCAGCGCCCGCAGCTCGGCCACCATGTCCAGCGCCGTATTCGACGCCAGCGAATCGGTTCCGACAGCTATCCGCACCCCCTTGCCACGCAACAGTCCGACGGGCGGCGAGAGCCGCGATATGTAACGGTTCGAGCAGGGACACAACACCCACGTCACTCGTCCGGTGAAATGGGCTTCTATCCGTTCCACATCCTCCTGCGTCACGCAACAGTTATGTACGAGAAGTATATCCCGCCCGGGCGGTACCGAAGCCGTAATGCGCATCGCCGGCGAACCGTACTCGGCGAAATCTATCGCCGTCCCGCGCTGCGCATACCACGCAGCCAGTTCGCCGCGCCCTTCGAACAGTTCACGCTCCGCAGGACTCTCCATAAAGTGTATGGAAAGCGGCCCGGTACCCGATGCCACGGCCGAACGGAACGCCGCATCCTGCAGGGAATAGGTAGCATGGGGGGTGACCGTACAAGGCAGCCCGCAGGCCTCCGCACGCCGTACGAGCGGCTCCAGCCCCCGTGCCGACGAAGCGCCCAATCCGAAAAGTTCGAGAAAACTCAGATAGTCCACCGGACTGTCCGCCTTGACGGCAAAGGAGGAATCGCCGTTGCAGACATCGCCTACCCCGCCAATCCCCTGACGCCACATCCGCCGGTCGGCCTCTGCAGCGGCCAATTGCCGCTCCTCCGGCCCTTTCAGGCCGCGCACCTCTCCCATGCCGCGGGCGAAAGCGGTAAACCCTCCCCCCTGCGGAATGGCTCCCTTCAAATAGGAGAGTTCCAGATGGCAATGCGCATTGACGAAATCGGGGACAAGGATGCCGTTATAGAATTCGACTCCGGCACAGGCATCCACATTCCCGGGAACCTCCACCCCCGCTACCCGGCCGTCACTCGACCACGAGACTATCGCATTGCGCAACAACGAGCGGCGATGGTACACGTAATGCGCGGCTATCCGCCTTCGGAGCGTAATATTCTTCATATTCCCTGTCGTCTATCATCAACCGATAACCGTATTCATGCGACAGCACCCTGCGGGCCTCTTCGAGCGGCGGCTGGTAAACGACCACCAGCGAATCTATCGTAAGGTGCATTCGCTTCGGTTTCTCGGGATAGTTGCCGAACTTCACGGCGAGCTCCGTTACGTCCTCCCCTCCGGAGAGCACGACATTGTGTTTTATGCGCCTCCCGCTCAGCATGCGCAGCGTAGAACTCGACCGGACAAGGCTGTCGTCCGTCAACAAGGCATGGCGGTTGGTCAGATTCTTGTTTCCGTCGAGCGAATCGATAAGATAATAGTAGGTTATATCGACCTTGCCGGCACCCTCTTCCAACGGCACCCGCAGGGTCAGCGCCGCCGAATCGGCCAGGCTCCGGATGGTGATAAGCGAGTCACGGAACACCTCGCGGCGGCTCACGGCATACGCCATGCTGTCGATAAGGTCGAGAACGCGCACCCGTTCGGTTACGGCCGCCTGTTCGGCCTCGAGTTTCGCTATCGCCGCCTCCACGATGTCCGTCAGCCGGAAACTCTTCCGCTTCGTGGCATCCGTTATCGTCTGCCGGAAGTCCTCGGCCGTGTAGCCGTACTTGCCTATCAGGGGTCCATAGATGTCTACGCTGTCGAACCGCAGATTCATATTATTCCGTTCCATATAGGCATTCAGGACATACATGTCCTTGAAGATATCGGCGAGCGTCTCCTCCGGTATCTGTTTGTATCCCCTGCAGGAAGCGAACAGTGCAGCGACGCACGCGAGCACCGCACATAACCTGTAAACCAATGCCTTCATAATCTTACCGACGACTTGGGTATCATTCTCGATACCGTTAATCCGTTTATTATCCATGTCACGCCGAATGCCGCCGCCGCGACGGCCACGATGTCCCAGAACCGCACGACCACCGGATAGGCATCGACCAGAAACGACGCAGCCCCTATCTTGATGATACCGAAATGCTGCTGCACGAGCGCAAAAGCCAGCCCTACGGCGAGACCACCCGCCGTTCCGAGGCCGCTTATCAACATGCCCTCCTTCACGAAGATACGCCTCACGAAACCAACGTCCGCCCCCATCGTAAACAGTATCCCGATGTCGGGCCTCTTGTCGATGATAAGCATCACGAGCGAACCGATAATGGAAAAGGAAGCTATCACCAGCACCAGCAGGCTGATGAAGAAAATCCCCAGCTTCTCCAGCTTCATGATGCGGTACATGGAGGCTTTCTGTTCGTAACGTGTCATCACCCTGAAATCGTCGCCCAGTCCCGCCGCCAATTTTTTCCTGACGCTCTCCGGTCGGCCTCCTCCCGCCTTGACCGCAATAGCCGAAGCCTTTCCCGGATAATCCAGCAACTCCTGCGCGAAACCGAGCGTGCTGAGCACATACGTCCCGTCGGTCTCCGCATCGAGCCGAAAGATACCGGCGGGAAAGAGCCCCGCCGTCCGGTAACCGTCTATCGGAAGCAACGACGAATATTCGCCGCGCCGCACCGCATAGACGTTCAGCGGGTCGTACAAGGCGGTCTTCACCCCGAGGTCGTAAGCAAGCCCCTGCCCGACCACCGCCTGTTCCATATCGCCGAAACGCAGTTCGTAATCGCCGTACGCAATGGTCTCCCGTACGGGAACCACCCCTTCGTAACGCTCGTCCACGCCGCGCAGCCGGGCCGTGGTCTGCCGACCGCGGTACTCCAGCAGCACATTCTCCTCCAACAGGTAGGAGAAAGATTCAACACCCGCCTCAGCGAACGCCTCTTCATCCACAGAGGCAATGTCGAACACCTTGCCTTCGGCGGGAACCACGACAAGCTCCGGGTCGAAAACGCCGTACATGCTCTTCACCAGTCCGTCGAATCCGTTGAACACGGAGAGCAGGATGACCATGGCCGCGACCGGTACCCCCACCGCGAAGATGCTCACCCTCGATATGATGTTTATCACCGAAAGGGAACCCCGCGAGGAGAGGTATCTGCGTGCGAAAAGCGACGATATGCGGCCCACGGCACTTCTACTTTAAAAGGTTGTCGATGTTCTCGATATACTCCAGCGAATCGTCCAGGAAGAACGACAGCTCGGGCACCGATTTGAGCTGGTTGCGGATACGCGTCCCCAACGCCTTGCGGATGCGCCATTCGCCGGCATTTATGCCGTTCATTATCTCCGCACTCCGCTCGAACGGGAAAATGCTCAGGTATATCTTCGCATATCCCAAATCGGGACTCATGCGCACCGAAGTCACCGTCACCATGACGCCCCGCACGAGGTCGGCCGCCTCTTTGGTGAAGATGTCACTGATGTCCTTCTGTATCTGCTTCGCTACCTTGCTTTGTCTTGTCGATTCCATACTCTTCCGTTATTATCTCTTCCGGAACGACCGCGGTATCCTCCGTACCGGTTGTTCCGGCCGTCTCGGTTTCCCCGACAACCGCGGTCGTCTCCTCTTCCGTTATCTCTCCTATACCGGCCGTCTCCTCCGTTTTCTTCATCTCCTCCAGCTCCTGCTGCGCACGCTTGGCCTCCCTTTTGGCGATGATGCGTGCATACCAGGGCGGCGGCAGGGGGGTATGCGGCTTGTCGCCCAAACGGTAAAAGAATCCGAGCGACAGGCTGATGTTGTCGAGCGGCGAACGCACCGGATTGCCCGCATAGACGGCACTGTTGCGCATAATGTCGCCGTAACTGAAATAGTAGCGCCCCTCCAGCATCAGTTCCCATTTGCCCATGACGACATTGAGACCGATACCGCCGAGAAGTCCGTACCCGAGCGGGTTATCTTTCACGAGCGTCATGTGATAGGGCCCTTCCGTAACGGTATTTCCGCTCTTCACCCACTCATATGCGCCGACATTGTACGATGCCCATATGCCGGCATTCAGGAAGACGCGCAGCCGGTTATCACTGAAATTCATGTGGATATGCCATATCAACGGCAGATTGACAGTGCTATAGACACGGCGGGTATAATCCTCCGAGTCGAGGCTCGCCTGTTCCTGATAAGCCCGCTGCAGAAATTCGAGTTCGGCCGCTACAGCCCCTATGTACCTCACCTTGCCGTAATATTTCCATTGAATCCCGGCGGACCAGGTTCCCCACACCCACTTCATGGGATACCACGAAACGGGAGCGAAACGGCCGTAACCGACTCCCCATCCCGCCCGGGCGCCTATGTAGTGCTGCGCACGCACGGGCAGCACGAAAACTGCGAGCAGTGCCGCCAATACGACTCCCTTTGTGACTGTTCTCTTCATCAACGATACGCTGTCGGCACGCTTGCCGTAATTATCAAAATCCTCTTCTTTTCGCGCAGTATCCGCTCTCCTCCGGTCTTAGAACATCCTGTTGCCGGTATTGAACGCCCCAGTGGGGTTGAAAGCACCGCTGGCATTTCGGCTGCGCTGCGTATTCTGCTGTTGTTGCTGCTGCTGGGCCTTCTTGATACGTTCCTCGATAAGGCGCTGGGCACGCAGCAGTTCCTGCTTGCGCAACTGTTCGCGTATATCCATGATGTCCACCGGTTTGAACAGGTCGGCCATATCCACCGTTATCTCTATGTCCCAGTTGGCCTTCATGGCTATCATTTCGTTTCCCGATTCGGGAATGTATATCTCCACCCGCTCCGGCTGTTTGCGGAGAATCAGGTCGCCCGTATCCCACTGTCCGTTACCGTTCACATCGTCTATGACGCGCAGCTTCACGTCACCCGGATTCACGTAGCGGAAGATGTATTTGCCCGTCACGGCATCCCGCTTCTCCTGCAGGACGGAATTCTTGTCGTTCAACAGCTGAAGAATATACCGGCTGGAGTCGGTCTGTCCCTTCACGTTCACCGTCAGCGTGCCGAACTTGTCGGGCGACAGTATCGAGAAATCGGCCTTTATCGAGTCGTTACGCTGTCCGGCCACGTCGAGGAAGACGCTGTCGGGGATGACGAGCTGATATTTCTGCTCCGGAATCCACTGGGCCGAAAGCATCCACTTGCGGATATCCACCGAATCGCGCCGCAGTTCGTACCTCACCCGGTACATATCCTCTCCCTCACCGAAACGCACGAGCGAGATACGGCTGCTGTCCATCTCCACGAGCGGATAATCGAAACTTATCGTCACGTTGTCCTCGGGATTTATCTCCCCGCGGGCGCTGAGGTTGTACTTGAACGGATTGGGCTTTTCGGGCGGCGTATAGGTCTCTCCCTCGCGTTCGGCCCGTTCGCGTTCCTTCTCCTCCTTCTCTCTGGCACGCTCCTCCTCTTTCGTTTCGATGTATTTCCAGAACAGTTTCAGCTTGTCGGTATTCGGTACGAGCTGATTGAGGCTGTCGTGCTTGAGGTAGGTAATTCGTCCGGTAATGGTATCGGGCAGCTCCTCCCCCGGAACGTCGAGCCACAGGTTGATGGTATCCCGGCCGGGAGTGACATACTCCGTTATGATACGCGAGGAGTCGATGCCGTCCAGTACCAGCGAATCTATCTGCGGATAGGGGGCGTTGAAATAGAGCTCTATCTTATGCTGGAGGGGCCGCTTCTGTTCGGCCAGGTTCTGCCGTTTGAACTGCCGGTCGGTGAACATGCGGATGAAAAGCTGCGGCTCGGCGGTCATATAGCGGCGCGTCGTATCGTACCATGCCATGAAATCAGGCAGGTCGGAGGGGTTGAATACACCGTCGAGAAACCCTATCTTGTCCACGCCCGGTTCATAGGCGAGATTGCCGTTGGTATCCTCGATGGCATATACCCGATAATCTATCGGTTTCAGGTTCTGGGCGATAAAGATACCGTTGTTCTCGGCCCTCGCGATAGCGTCGGGTTTGACATTGAATACGGTCGAATCGAATGCCGGAAGCGAATCGGGCCGGAGAGGGTCGGCAAGCCGCAGGAAAGGCTCGCGCAGGAAAGCCGAATCGGCCGCATCGTAGAAGAAGATGAGCGTCTTCTTGACACTGTCCTTCTTGTAGGCATCGACCGTATATCCCGACATGAACATGGAGTCTATCTCCGGACCGGTGGAGAAGACGTAACGGAAACCGTTGAGCGGATTCCCTTCGTTGTTGTCGCAGACACTGCTCCCGAAATTCAGTGCATAGGTGGTATTGGGTTTCAGCGTATCGAGGATATCTATCTGTACTCCCCGCCCCTTGACGAGGAGGGTGGGTGTCTTTTTCAGCTGCGGGGAGGTGAAAAACTCTTTCTGCTGGTCCTTGAGCTGTACGTACTCGTCGAACGTGATGTAGATACGGGTTCCCGTGAAGTTCGTCGTATTGAAAGCGGGCGTAGCCCCCATCACCTTGGGAGGGATGGTGTCCTTTGGCCCCCCCTGGGGAGCCCCTATGTTGGCGCAACGCCAAAAGAACGCGGAACTGAACAACGTCAGAGCCGCTATTCCCAACCATGTCTTACCGTGCGGGATACCTCTTTCCATTCGTTTACGAATCCTCTTGTCCATATTCTGTTGCCTCCGAATACACGGCCGGAGGAACCGGCTCTTTCCGGCTTTTTACCCGCGGGGCCTCTATCCTCGCCGTCAGCTCTCCGGTTCCGGAACAGGGGTGTCGGGCCGCTCCACCACGACGGTCCAGATATCCGAGGTCCATGTATCGCCGGACTTGTTCAGGTCCACCGACAGCGTCTTCGTCATCTCCACGGGATTGCTGGAGAGGTCGAGGTAGCCGTAGGCATAAATCTTGTTCTCCGCCTCCTGGGCCGGGTCGGCATAGAGCACAAGCATCACGCTGCTGTCGGAGAGTTCCATCGTCAGTTGTTTGTCCACCCAGACGGCCTCGACATCAAACGGGAATTCGACATACTCGTCGGAATCCTGCTCTTTTTTCCTCTCGGCTCTGCCCGACGCTGCCTGCTCCCACGAAGTTACCCTCCCGCCGTTGGCTTTGTCGAAGCCGTAATAGGCGTAGCACCGGGCCGACGTCATCAGGGTCGACCGATACTCCCCCTCCCTGAACACGGCAGGAGTTATCCGCAGTTGCGTCCGTATAGGAATATGGACATCCTTGTAGCCGTAGAATTTCCACGGCGTCTTGACCACCGGTTCATCCGCCCCCTCTTTCCAGTCGAGCGGGGTGAACTTTATCGTCACATACATGTTCGCCAATCCGGCGACGACATTGGCGTTGCCCGTAGCCCACATGGGATATGCCGTATCCACCACCAGCAGCATGACCGGCGTGGTGGCGAACCTCAGGTCGAAAACGTTTCCGGCCTCGCCGGACGCCTCCGCCACCATGTCGTAGCTGCGCGTGCGCGACGGGTCGCCCACCGCGGTGGCAATCCCCGCCCGTGCATTCTCGATGGAGGTAACCTCCCATTCGTCGGGGTTCACGAAAAAGGCGTACACCTTCGCGGTCGTCAGCGGAATAGGCTCCGTCACGCTCTTGCGTTCCTGCCACGTCACCGTCAGACGGTAGTCGCAGCCCAGAACGGGTTTACTGCACGAAACGGCCAGCGAACAGACCGCCGCCGTCACCAGCACCACCAAAGCCAACCAACCTCTTTTCATCGCCTCACGCCTCCCCGTTATGCACCGCGGCCTGCCTTGCCAGCAGCTCGCCGCGAAGCTGTTCAACCGTTTTTCCCAGAACGGGATGCACCTTCTCCGGCGCTATCTCGGCAAGCGGAGCAAGCACGAAATCCCGCTCCTGCATCAGCGGATGCGGCAGCTTGAGCCGGGGCGTATCCACCACCGCATCATCATAAAAAATGATGTCGATGTCTATCAGCCGCGACGAATAGGGTTCGCCCGTACGCGCCTTTTCGGCGGCTTCCGCCTCACGGTCGCGCCCGAGGCGCCCCTCTATCTCCTGCAGCGCAGCGAGCAGCTCCTCCGGGGCGAGGTCGGTATCGACCTCCATCGCCTGATTCTTGAAATCGTCTGCGGCGGTGAATCCCCACGCCTTGCTTTCGTAGACGTGCGAACAGCGCAGCACGATGCCTATGCCGGCATTTATCATCTGCTGTGCCTGTCTCAGGCGCGGCTTCACATCTCCCATGTTACCGCCCGTTATGATTATAGCCCTTGCCATCTCCGTATAACTGCTTATCCATAATGCTGCGGCATCTCCGCAGCCTCTCCGCACGGAAAAACCCGTGCCGTACCTACTGTCTGCGCCCAATCAGCTTGCTAACCGACAGAGCGTAATGCGTGAAGACTATCTTCGCATTGCCGTTCTGGCTTATATGCAGCAGGGCGGTACGGTTCTCCTCCGCCAACTGCTCGATATTGCCGTTGCCTACGAAAGGGGCGAACTTTTCGCAGAACTCCCTTTCCCGTCCCCAAAGATAGGATATATTTCCCATTCCTGCCGAAAGCATGTAACTTTCCCGCAACAGGGAAACTGCATACCTGAAAAAACGTTTCTGGGCTTCGCGCCCCAGCGACGCCATATTCTCGGCCCATCCCAGCAGCTCCAGGTGCCGGTCGTTGTAACTGAAACGCATGAGGCTCGCGAAATTGTCGAAATCCTCCCCGGATGCCTCCCCTTCCGGACGCTCCGCAATCTTCCGCAGCTCCACCATATCGCCTCCGGCAAGCCGGGCCAGCGCGGCGGCCTTCTGCGTCTCCATGCCGTACGTACCGGCCAGCCACCGTTCCATGTCGTCCGCTCCGACGGGAGGCACCCCGACCTCCTGAACACGGGAGAGGATGGTGGGCAGGAGCATTTGCGGGGCCACCGAGACCAGCAGGAAAAGCGTTTTGTCCCACGGCTCCTCCAATATCTTCAACAAACCGTTCGAGGCCTCCACTCCCATCTTCTCCGGCAGCCATATCACCACCGCCTTGTACTCGGCCTCGAACGCCTTAAAAGAGAGTTTGCGTATGATTTCATCCGCCTCGCGTTTGGCGATGAGCCCCTGCTGATTGTCGAGCCCAATCCGCCCGTACCACATCTGCTCGTCGAAATAGCCCCCCGTCGTAAGCACCGCCTCCCGCCACTGGGGCAGAAAGGCATCGCTCATGGGTTTCTGCGAACCGCTCCGGGAAGTATTGGTAGGGAAGACGAAATGCACGTCCGGATGAACCAGTTCCGCCATCTTGATACACGACGGACACCGACCGCAACTGTCGCCGTCGTGCCGGTCCGTACAGTTGATATACTGTACATAGGCCAACGCGAGGGGCAGCGTTCCCCTGCCGCTGTCGCCCGTAAAGAGCTGGGCATGGCTTACACGCCCCTCCCCGACACTGCGGCGCAGCATCGCCTTCACCTCCTCCTGTCCTATGACATCCGCAAACCTCATGCTCTTCTCTCCCTTTCCGCCGAAAACGGCATCTGTGCCGCGGACACGTCCGCAGCCTATCTTCCCGTCGAACCGAAACCGCCCGCTCCCCGGACCGTATCGGAGAGCGTCTCGGACGCCTCCCACTCCACGCGTTCGTGCCGGGCAACCACTATCTGCGCTATCCGCTCGCCTGGTTTTATCTCGAAAGGCGTATCGGAGAGGTTCACAAGAATGACCTTGATTTCCCCCCGGTAATCGGCATCAATCGTCCCCGGCGCATTGAGCACCGTCACCCCGTATTTCGCCGCCAGCCCGCTGCGCGGACGCACCTGCATCTCATAGCCCGCCGGCAGCTCGACGAAAAGTCCCGTCGGGACAAGCGCCCGGCACAGGGGAGCCAGCACGATACCCTCCGCAATGTCGGCCCTCACATCCATTCCGGCCGCAAGGGGCGTTTCATAATTCGGCAATTCGTATGCCGACCTGTTTATAACTTTAACGACCATAGTCCCGTAATCTTGTGCCGCCGGACGATTATCGTCCACGGCGGATGACCGACTTCACCAATCCGCCCAAATCGATTCGCTCCCTTCGGACGGCATAACCTGCAAATATAACCACCAAAACCAAATAAATCAAATACCTCAGCCAACCCGTCAGACCGCCGCACAGCACTCCGGCACCGTACAGCAGAGCTCCGAGCAGCACATACTCCCCTATCCGCTTCAGGTCGTAGGGCACGGGGCAATACCTCCTGTTGAGCAGGTAACTGAGCGCTACCATCGCCGATTCGCACACCAGTCGGGCGACGGCGGCCCCCACGTAGCCGAGCGACGGAACGAGCAGGATGTTGAATGCCACGGTGAACAGCAGCCCCGTACCGGTCACGTAGATAGCGTATTTCGTCGCTCCGGTCTGCTTGTACCAGAAGGAGAGATTCAGCACGATACCCGACAGCATATTGGAGAGCAGCACAATGGGCAGTATCCACACTCCCTCGCGGAAATCGCGTCCGAGAATCAGGGCGAACAGGTCGCGGAACAGAGCGATGAACAGGAAGATGAAGATGGAGACGATGATGAAATATTTCATGGCCTCCGCATTGGTTCTGCGGAAATCGTCGCCCTTGAACTCGGCCAGGAAAAAGGGTTCGGCGGCCAGGCGGTACATGGAGGTGAAGAGTGTCATCACCACGCCGAGCTTGATGACAGCCCCGTAGACGCCCAACTGTTCCAGAGCATATTCGCTGCCGCCCGGCGTGAGCCACAGCACCATCTGCCGGTCGATGAACTCGTTGGCCGTCCCGGCTATCCCGCTCAGCAGAAGCGGAAGCGAATAGACGAGCAGGCTGCGGGCGAGCCTCCGGTCGATACGGGGCGCCACCCCGCCGCACATGGGCAGGATGAGGAGCAGCGTCACGACACTCGCCGCGAGATTGGCCACGAAGACGTAACCGGGTCCCATCGCAGGGTCGTAGGCCCACGGCAGAATGCCCCGTCCGGCCAGCGACGGCAGCCATCCGTAAAAAAAGAAGCAGAGGGCGAGGTTCACGACGACCGAAACGAGCCGCAACAGGACATACCGACCCGAACGCGACTGTTCCCGCAGCCTTGCAAAGGGAATGGCCGTCACCGCGTCGAGGGCCACGATAGCACCCGTCATCCATATATAAGAGGGGTGTGCGGCATACCCCATCCACTCCGCTATCGTCCCGTTGAACAGCAGCACCAGGACGAAAAAGAGCACGGAGACGAGCGACACCATCCCCCAGGCCGTAGCGAATACCCTACGCTTCTCCCCCTCGCCGGACGCCTTGCCGGCAAACCGAAAATAACCCGACTCGAGTCCCATGGTGAGTATCACGAGCACGAACGGAATGACGGCATAGATATGGCTGACCACACCGTACTGCGCCCTTCCCATCACGCGGGTGAGGTAAGGTACAAGCAGGTAATTCAGCAACCTTACCAGCACGGTGCTTATCCCGTACACCATGGTCTGGCCGGCAAGTTTGCGCATCTGATTCGACATGGCGGAGTATGCTTTGAAAACGATTGTCAAAGGTACGAAAAAAGGCGGCACCGCATACGGCCGGCTCCCCGGAACATGCGGTGCGGCGCACCGGCCGCTATGCTTCGTCTCCGGCCTCCTCCATCTGCTTTGTGGAGAGCAGGCCGCAGGCAGCCTGTATGTCCTCCCCGCGCGAAGCCCGGACGGTAGTGACGATACCCTTGCGGGAAAGCGCATCCCGGAAAGCCTCCATCCGCCGGTCGTCGGGACTGAAATAGGGCGAACCGGGTATCTTATGAAACCGTATCAGGTTGATGCGGCACTTCAGGCCGTCGAGCAGGCGGGCGAGCTCCTTCACATGGGCCGGCGAGTCGTTCATGCCGGCGAGCACGATATACTCGAAGCTGACGCGCCGCTGTCCGCCGAAATCGTAACGGCGCAACAGCGATACGACATCGCGCACGGGAAAGGCCCGCTCCACGGGCATTATCTCCGCACGCTGTTCCGGAAAGGGATTATGAAGACTGACGGCCACATGCACCCGGCTTTCGTCGAGCAGGCGGCGCAGGCCCGGCACCACTCCGGCGGTCGAGACCGTTATACGGGTCGGACTCCAGCCATACCCCCACTCCGCGGTGAGTATTTCCAGCGAACGCAGCACTTGGTCGGGGTTATCCAACGGCTCCCCCATCCCCATATATACCATATTGGTAAGTCTGCCGCGTTCGGGTAGCGAGGCCATCTGGTTCAGAATATCCCCCGACGTGAGCTGTCCGCGAAGCCCCTGACGCCCCGTCATGCAGAAACGGCACCCCATGCGGCACCCCGCCTGTGAAGAGACGCAGAGCGTGGCCCGGTCGCCGTCGGGAATATAGGCCGATTCGACGTAGTGCCCGTCGGCCGTACGGTAAAGGTATTTTTTCGTTCCGTCACGCGAAACGGCCACCGACCGGGGAGCCTCGAGACCGAGACGATACGAAGAGGCGAGCGCTTCGCGGGCGGCTTTGGAAAGGTCGGTCATCGCGGCGATGTCGGTGCATCCCCGGCGGTAGAGCCACGATGCCATCTGCCCGGCAGCGTAACGCGGCAGACCGAGACCGGCGGCCGCTTCACGCAACTGCCCCAACGACATGCCGTACAGCGCCGGACGGCCACTGTCCTCACTCTCCCCTCCGGCCTCTCCGCCAACCATATACTGCGACATCGAACTACAGAATCACCGAAAAAATCAGGCCGTCCCGAATGTTCGGACGGCCGTTTATGGAATTTCCGCTGTCCGTGCATCTTATTAACAGAAATACGGACGGCTGCGTGGAGAATACCGGAATCGAACCGGTGACCTTTTGAATGCCATTCAAACGCTCTAGCCAACTGAGCTAATTCCCCGTAACTGTTCTGCACCGCAAAGATAATGCTTTTTACTTGTAAAACAACAGTCCGGGAGGAGGATAAAACAGCGTACGGGCCCAAAAAAAAGCGAACGGCCGTTTTTTTCCGATTTTTGTTCTTATATTTGTGAATCGGAAAAGTCTGTTTAAACCCGGAATAACAATAAAAACACGCACGTATATCTATGGAAGTCAAAAAGAGCAAAAAGGCCGACCTTGAGAACAGGAGGGGCTTGTTCATGGAAATCGGGCTTATCGTTGCCCTTGCCGCCGTCATCATCATGTTCAGCGTCAGCCAGCGCGAAAAAGTGGTCGAAGTGATGGCACCCGTTGCGACGGTCGATGAAGTCGAGATGATAGACGTCACGACCGAGAAGGAACCCGAACCCGAACCCGTACAGCACCAACAGACGGTAGCAGTCATCACCGACGTCCTGAATGTGGTAAGGAACGACACCAAGATAGAGACCAGCATCGGCTGGGTGGACTTCGAAGACGAAGACATCGAAATCGCGCCGATACAGGTAGAGACCGAAGAGATAGAGGAGGAAACGATATTCATCGTAGCCGACCAGAAACCCTCTTTCCAGGGAGGAGACCTCAACGTCTTCCGCAACTGGGTACAGGCGCGCCTCTCCTATCCGCCTTTGGCACAGGAGAACAACATACAGGGCACCGTAACCGTGAAATTCGTCGTGGAGAAAGACGGAAGGCTGACCAACATACAGGTACTGAAGAGCCCCGACAAGACGCTCTCGGACGAAGCGGTAAGCGTACTGTCCAAATCTCCGAAATGGGAGCCCGCCCGTCAGCGCGACGTGCCGGTGCGTTTCAGCTACACGATGCCTATCGTATTCAAACTCCAGAACTAACGATTCCCATCCGATAAAAGCGAAAGGGAGTATCCGATGATACTCCCTTTCGCTTTTTCATCTTCTGCCGCACGACTGCCACTCCTGCCTTCTCTGTCGCGGTACAACCGTACCTCAACGACAACACACCCTGTCGCACAGCGACGGCTCCCTGCCGCCCTATTGCATTGTTTCCCGATATACCGTCCCCCGCAGCGCATCGTCGGAATAGACATGCAGGCTATGTCCTGTCGGACTCAAGCAGGTGATGCGATGGATATGGTTCTCGAAGCTCCCTTCCGCACCGACGGCATAAAAACCGAGCGGCGCCTCCACGACGACCGAACGCTGCAGGCGGGCGTATCCCGCTGCGGCCGGCTCAAAAATTTCGACGAGAAATCTCCCGTCCGCGAAAAAATAGCCGGCGAACTGCGGATGGGCATGGATACTCGTCCGGTTTCCCTCCTGCCAACTCATCACGATGGCCTCCCACCCCGTTTCGGGAGAGCGTCCGAGATAGGTACGACGGTAGCCGTCGGCGGAATAGTCATCGAACCCGTCCAACGCATGGTCTCCGAGCCACGACATGACATACTCCTCTATCCGTTCGCCCAACCCGTCGTCTACCGCACGGGTATGCGTAACCTCCAGCAATCCGGAGAAAAAGGAGGCGTATCCGTCGTATTCGAGCGACGGGACGGCCAGATTCCCGGCTAACGTATCCGTATTCATCTTCTGCATTTTCGATTGTTTCCGAAACAAAAGTAAAGGTTCCGTCCGAAAACGACAACAGCACAAATGCGTATCGTACATCCCGTTTTACACCCATCCGCCGCCCACCGGCAAAATTGCCGCAAGTACCCGAAAAACGAAAACGGGACCGGAATGTTTCCGGCCCCGCATAAGTATTCCGCACGGAAGATACGCGGCAGTGCTACTTCACGAAGACGAACTGCGAACTTATCTCCTTATAGTTATGTACGCGCTCGATAACATCTGCGAACACGTCTGCCGTACTGAGCACCGTTATCTTCGAGGTATCCTTATCGGTACGGAGCGGAATGGTGTCGGTGACGATAACCTCGGCAAGCTGGCTCTCCTTCAGGTTCTCGTACGCCTTGCCCGAGAGCACCGGATGGGTAGTCACGGCACGGACGCTGCGGGCACCCATCTCCATGAACATGTTGGCGGCCTTGGTAATCGTTCCGCCCGTATCTATCATATCGTCCAGCAGGATGATGTTACGGTCCTTCACCTCGCCGATGGCTATCATCTTCGCCACCTCGTTGGGCTTGTTGCGGTGTTTGTGGCATATCACGAGCGGAGCATTGAAGTAGGAGGCGTAACTGTTGGCCCTCTTGGCCCCGCCTATGTCCGGAGTGGCTACCGACAGGTTCTCCAAACCGAGCGACTCGATGTACGGCACGAAAATACGGCTGGCATAGATGTGATCGAGCGGCACGTCGAAAAAGCCCTGTATCTGGTCTGCATGCAGGTCCATGGTGATGATACGGTCCACGCCTGCCGACACGAGCAGATTGGCCACCAGCTTGGCGCCTATCGATACGCGCGGACGGTCCTTGCGGTCCTGACGGGCCCAGCCGAAGTAGGGAATCACGGCGATGACCTTATACGCCGACGCCCTCTTGGCCGCATCTATCATCAACAGGAGCTCCATGAGGTTCTCGGCGGGCGGAGGAGTGGACTGTACGATGAAAACGGTACATCCGCGGATACTCTCCTCGAACGCGGGTTGGAATTCGCCGTCGCTGAACCTGCTGACCGACAGGTCGCCCAGTTCGCATCCGTAACTCTCGGCAATCTTCGCGGCCAGTTCGTGCGAACCGCTGCCCGCAAAGATTTTCAGTTTGTGAATAGCCATCAATGTAAGTTGTTAAGGGATTTTGTTTTGTGTGTTACCTTTCCGCAAAGGTAAGGTATTATCCGGAACGATATCACATTTCCGTCCCGTTTTTATTAAGAAACTTTTACGGTTCTTCCGCACGCCGCAGGCACTCCCCTATGAAGCCGAGAATCTCCTCCCGCCCCGAACGTTTCACCGACGAGGTACGGAAAACGGGCGGCAGCTCCTCCCACTCCTCCAGCAGCCTCTTTTCGTAGAGGCCGATATTGGCATTCGCCTGCCCGGCGGAGAGCTTGTCGCACTTGGTGAACACGACGCCGAACGGTACGCCCTCCCGTCCGAGCATCCGCATGAAATCGAGGTCTATCGGCATGGGGGCATGGCGCGAATCGACCAACACGAAGAGAAACCACATCTTCTTCGCCTTCGTGACGTAATCCGTTATCAGCTTCCCGAATTCCCTCCGGTCGCTCTTGGAGGCTTTCGCATACCCGTAACCGGGCAAATCGACGAGATACCACTGCCCGTTTATCAGGAAATGATTTATCAGTTTCGTCTTCCCCGGCGTGGCCGAAACCTTGGCGAGCGAACCGTTGTCGGTCAGCATGTTGATAAGCGATGACTTGCCCACGTTGCTGCGCCCGATGAAAGCGAATTCGGGCAATCCGTCGTCGGGTATCTGCGAAATCCTGCCGCTGCTGAACGCGAAACCGGCCGATGTTATCTTCATCATTCCATGGTGTTTCCCACAAAGGTAGCCTTTTTGTCCGAAAGCCGCAATCCCGCAGCGGTACGGTATGCAGACGCATGCCCCGCTCCGGCGGCGCCCCATACGATAACGGCCGCCTTTCCGTTAACGTTTCGACCGGCAGCAGGAACATTCCGGAAGGCCCTGCCGAACGTCCGAAGAAACGATTTATTAAGTTTATATAACAATCTGATTATCAATGATTAAATATTTAAAATATTTTAAAAATAGACAAACTCATTAAAAGCAGGCAATATGGGCGAAACTATTTTGCTTATTCCGCCGCAAGGGGCTATATTTGTGTAAAAATTAACAATCTTAAAACGTCTAACCATTTTTACCTGACATGGAAAAGTCAATCACACTCAATGAATTCATCATACACCAACAAGCCGAGTTTCCCGAAGCGACGGGCAATTTCTCCTGTCTGCTGCACCATATAGGCATCGCGGCCAAAAAGGTGAATCGGGAAGTGAACAAGGCGGGCCTGGTGGATATCCTCGGCCGTTCGGGCTGCGAAAACGTACAGGGCGAAGAGCAGCAGAAACTCGATGTCTATGCCAACGAAGCCTTCATGGAGGAGCTTCAGGCAAGCGGCGAGTGCTGCGGCATCGCTTCGGAAGAGAACGAGGATGTGACGACCTTTCATGAGGGGCTTTGCCGCAATGCCAAATACATCGTCTGCATGGACCCGCTGGACGGTTCGTCCAACATCGACGTGAATGTCTCGGTCGGGACGATATTCTCCATCTACCGGCGCAAATCGCCCATCGGCGAGGCCGCCGTGCTGGACGACTTCCTGCAAAAAGGCTCCGAGATGGTCGCTGCGGGATACATCATCTACGGCTCCTCCACAATGCTCGTCTACACGGTCGGCCGCGGTGTGAACGGCTTCACGCTCGACCCGTCGCTCGGCGAATTCTGCCTCTCGCACCCCAACATCAAAACACCGGCCAGCGGCAAGATATACTCCATCAACGAAGGCAATTACGAGAAATTCCCCGTCGGGATAAAGAAATACATCAAGTACTGTCAGGAGAAGGATGCCAAAACCAACCGGCCCTACACCTCCCGCTACATCGGCTCGCTGGTAGCGGATTTCCACCGCAACATGCTCAAGGGCGGCGTCTTCATGTACCCCTCGACCGACAGTCATCCCAACGGAAAACTGCGCCTCCTGTACGAATGCAACCCCATCGCATTCATCGCGGAGCAGGCCGGCGGCCTCGCCTTCAGCGAGGAGGGCCGCATCCTCGACCTGCAGCCCGAGGCCATCCACCAGCGTGTGACCTTTTATGCCGGCGCCCACGACATGGTCATGAAAGTAAAGGAATTTTTAAACTTTTTTAATAACATTTGACAGGCCGGAGCCGCTGTCAGCCGCACGACTCCGGTACGGAAATTGCGCAACGACGAACAGACAGACGAATTCTGCAACCAAATGGAAGGATACGAAAAAATGTCGGACAATTTCAATGAAGTGACAGGAGGAGAAACGCCCGTATTGGTGGATTTCTACGCCACGTGGTGCGGGCCGTGCAAAATGATGGGGCCGGTACTCGCAGAGCTCAAACAGCGTTTCGGCGACAGGCTGCGCATCATCAAGCTGGATATCGACAATCCGGCCAACGCGGAAAGCGTCCGTCGGTACGGAGTACGTTCCGTCCCTACGCTGATGCTTTTCCGCCGGGGCGAACTGCTCTGGCGCGAGAGCGGCGCCCGCCGGACGGATGAAATGGCCGCCATACTCGACCGGTATATCGGCTGACACACGGAGCGCTACGGACCGATTATGCTAACGAAAGGGGAAGGTCAATGACCTTCCCCTTTCGTTTTTCTCAACACCCCGGCATATACCGGAAACCGCCGGCAGCACGACCGTATCTTTCCTGTACGCTCTTCCCCTCCCGGCGACCCGTGTTATTTCTGCTGTTCCCTGCGGCTTTGTAGGCTACAACTCCGGTGCAGACTCCTTCCCAGCCTCCGCGAGCGCCTCAGCCGCCTTGCGCACCAATACGCTCCCATCTCCGGCAAAACGGGCCGCCAGCGCATCGCCGTCCACTCCGTCCGGCAACCGGCCGTCGCTACCGCGCATCCGCGAAAGAGCCAACAGGGCACTGTAACGGAGCAGCGACGGAGCATCCTCCGCCAGCCACTTTTCGGCCAGCGGCCGGGCCAGCGACGTATGCGAGAGCAACGAAAAAGCGAGGTTCTCGGCGAGTTCGGAATTCTTCACCCCCGCTCCCCAGAAAGCGAGTTCGTCGGCAGAGACTGCACAAGGGTCGGCTATTACGAAAGCCGACAGGAGCAGCTCACGTAGATTCTGCCCGTAAAGAAACCGGGCAAAAGCGTGGTCGGGCGCGAACAGGGAGGCCGCACGCCGGACGGCATGCAGGCTGACCCCCCAATTGCATTCGTAACGGATACCCAACTGTTCCATGCGCTCCACCACCGCACCGTTGATATCACGGCGCAGCATCCGCACCAATGCGGCCATCTTCTCCCTATTTTCCTTCATCTCCATGACACGCCTCCCGTATCAACATTTGCATCGGTTCCGGAATCGTTCCCTGCGCCTATCTTACGGGCAGGATGGTTCTTACGCCGTATTGATATACGGGAAGTACGGCATTTCCGAGTTCGGTCCTATCGAACATCACGCGACAGTCCGTCATATCCGCAACGGCATACTCCGCTTCGTCGGAACGCGGCGTCCGTTTCCGCTGGGGTGGATAGGCCGTCACGGCCACCCCCTGCGGCCGGCACTCCAGCACCACCGGTTCGCCGGAGAGGTCGTCGGCAGGCAACAATCCGCGGTCGTCACGGAACCGGCACACGACAAAGGTACGGCCTTCGGCATCCGGAACGACATAGTAACGCACCGTATAGGTCGTCACGGAACGTTTTCCGAAAAACAGTTCGAGGTATTCGTTCTCCATGCGGTCTATCCGTTCCACCGCCGTGGCGAGCCCGGCCCCATAGACCGTCTCGGCATAATCGCCCGTAATGAGCTCCGTCCGCCTGCTGCGCAGGTCGAATATCGTTTGGGCGGCATCCCTCGCCGCATTCTCCAGGCTGCTGCCGGAGGCGCTGCGGCGGTCGGGAAGTACCCGCGGGAACTCCTCCGCGCTGCCCGTATCGGCGTATATTTCCGTATGGGGAGCAGGTATCGGACCGGGATTCAGGTCGCGAGTCACGACAGGGTCGTAACGGCTGACGGCCGCCGAACGGAGCGTATAGGTCTCCTTGTCGGCGAGCGGCGCTATCACCCCGAAATACTTCTGGGCGAAACGGGCGTACGGCCCGGTCACGACGCTCTCGCGGGCCACCGTAATATCGACCACCACGGTCGTCTGCGGCATGGCATAAACCCGCCGGCCATCCGGCATCACCGCATCGCCTACGGGAGCCACGTCGAGCACCTGTCCGTAAGCCGTACCCGTACAAACCGCCAAAGCGGCTGCAGCGAACATCATCCTAATCTTTCCCATATCTCATGCTTTTTTGTATGTCTGTCGTCCTCTCCGGCGCACTGCGCACCGGAAAACAAGCAGTACAAATCTAACGTTTTTTGAGGGAAATAAAAACTGTCGGCGGGAGTTTCAAAAGCGCAGATAGAAATCGCCCGTCAGCCTGCGGTACTCATCCGTATAGCTCCCAGAGCCCTCGCCTGTCTCTATTGTCAGGGTGTCTTCGACGGGCATCGCCCCGCAGCTTCCGGCGAAAGCGAATTCGAGCAAGACGCGCTTGGGAGATATTCCGGGAAGGGTAAAGACACGTGTACGACGGTTCAGTCCGAACCCGGCGACGCGGGCCCCGGCGAGAAAACGCTCCTCGCTGTCGGCCGGCAACACCACCGAAAAGAGACCCTCCGGCGCCAACAGACGGGCAGCATGCTGCAGCAGTTCACCATAAGGGAGCGAATCGGCGTGGCGAGCCACCCTGCGTCCCGCATGGGGAGAGGGCAGCGAATCCACGAACCACGGCGGATTGGAAACGATATGGTGATAAAGCAGTTCGGGAGGGACTGTTGCCGACTCTCCTTCTTCGGAACAGTCTCCGGCAGCAGTCTCTTCACCGCCATCCGGTACGCTCGCCACGTCCCTGCCGCCCCACAGGGGTTCCGACACCCCGGGACGGAAAATCCCGATTCCGCAGCGATACACCCTGACCGCATGACTCCACGGTGACGATGCGGCATTGGCCGCGGCCTGTACCGCTCCCGCACCATCCACCTCCACGGCATCGACGGTCGCCCCACCGGGCACATCCTCCGTGCGCTGGGCGAGCATCAGAGCTATCACCCCCGTTCCCGTACCGATATCCAGATAACGCGCAGGGCCCGGCAGCACCCGTGCCCACGCGCCGAGCAACACGCCGTCGGTACCCACTTTCATGGCCGTATCCGACTGCTCCACGACGAACCGTTTGAACCTAAACCAACTGTTGGACATTCCACAAACCGGCAACCGCCCTCCCCGGGCCGAAACCGTTCCTGCATTTAATAATACGTTATCTTTCTCTCCTCTATCCGGTACGGCACCCGTTCCCCGCCTTCGGCCATACGATACACCGTCCGGAAGGTCCAATTACCCGCGCCGTCGAATACGGTATAGGTCATCTCGGCAGAACCGGCCGCCGCGCCGTTCACGAACCTCTCCACCCTGACCGGATTGCCGTTTCCATCGTAGGAATATTTCAGCACCTCCGTACCGTCGGCCGCCGTCCGCTCCTGCCTTACCGGCAATCCCCGCTTGTAACGGGTTCGGAACGTCACGCTGCCATCCCCGCCGACCGCCACGCTCTCGGACCGGTTCCTCCTCCACTCGGTACGCTCTTCCGACACTTCATTTCCCTCCTCGTCAAAGGTGCGGCGCACATGACACCGGCCGTTCCATTCGAATTCGACCGTCCGGTCGCCGCCGTAACGAACCGAACGGGACACGATACGTTCCGGCCTCCCGCTGCCGTCATAGACGAACTCTTCCCATTTCACCACATGGCCGCCGCACAGATACTCCGTACCGGTGACATATCCCCTTTCATCGAAACGGTACGAACAGCACGACTGCATATCGTCTACCCGCGACCCTTTCGTTACCGTTCCGCCGCACGCCTTGGCTTCATAGGCCGATACATCAAGTGACCTCACGTTCCCCCGAAGCCCCATCCTTTCAAGGCTGTTCACCGCATCGCCGCCGGAACATCCGGCGAAAGCCGCCACAACGGCCGCCATGCACACGTTCCGGAATCCATTGACGACACTCTGCATGATACCTCCATCGTTTAACGTTATACATCAATATCTCTACACAATCTCCCGACCCGCCATCGGAATCTCCGCAAAACGGTGCGACGGACACTCCACGGGCCACGTACAGGCGGCAAACCGTCTGCCTACCGGAGATAGCCGGCGATGCCCGCACCGAAGAGCGCAAAATCATACTTCACAGGGTCGTCCGCATCCAGAGCGCGCAGCGCCTCCGTCACCTCTTCGACAGCCCTCCAGTCGTTCTGTCTCCGCTGCAGCAACCCGAGAGCACGCGCCATCGCTCCGCTGTGGACATCGAGCGGCAGATAGAGAGCCGAAGCAGGTATGCGTTTCCACATCCCGAAATCCACGCCGCGGCCGTCGTCGCGCACCATCCAGCGCAGATACATGTTGAGTCTCTTGCAGGAGGCTTTCCGTTCAATGGAGGAGACGTGTTTTTCGCAGCGGACGGGATGGTCACAGGCGAAAAACTCACGCCGGAATTCGGCAAGCACGATACGCAGGTCGCCCGTCGCGGCATAACGTTCCTCGAAAAATTGGCCGATGCCGCCCCATACGGTACAAAGTCTGCGCAGTGCCAGAACGAACGCAATGAAATCCGTTCCGTTGAAAGTACGGTGCACGAAATGTCCGAGCGGCCGCAGCTCCTCCGGCGAAGCGTGCAGCGTGAATTCGTAAGGCGCCCCGTCCATCAACTCCATCATGCGCCGGCCACTCCTCACGATGGCCCGACGGTTGCCCCACGCGACAGTCGCCGCCAGAAAACCGGCTATCTCCCTGTCCTCGCGCCCCGTAAAGAGATGGGGTACGGACACGGGGTCGTTCTCTATGAAATCCGCCGTGTCGTACCGGTCGTAAAACGCATCGAGCAGCTCCTTCAAAACCTCTTTCTCCATCCGTCACCGTCCATTCTTCCGCGAAGGTACTCAAAAAGCCCTACACCGACAACGGTACGCAAGAGACCCCCGAATGAAAATACCCAAATACGGCAGGCGCCGGACTTTTACAAGTCCGGCGCCTGCCTCGGTACTCCATACCAGAATCGAACTGGTATTTGCAGAATGAGAATCTGCTGTCCTAACCGTTAGACGAATGGAGCGGTTCTCTGCAAATCCGGGATTGCCTCCCGAAAGCGGGACAAAAATAGAACAAATATCCGAAACCGCCAAACAACTCGCAAAAAAATCGGCATCTCCTCCCTGCGGCAGGCGCTTTCCCTCTTTGTACCGTCTGCACCAACCGCTGCCGCACACTGTCCCCGACTCCTCTCGTTCTCCCTCAGAGCCGCCCAATCCGCCTTACCGCCCGACGTACCCGGCGGCTTTCTGCAACCCGTTCCCACCCCGAACGACTGCTGTCAGACCATTTTCAGCCCCACCACAGAAGCTATCAGCGTACAAATGAAAAAGAGACGTGCGAAGGAGACCGGTTCATGGAAAAACACGATGCCGAGCACGACCGCTCCCACAGCCCCGATACCCGTCCACACGGGATAGGCGGTACTGACGGGCAGCGTATGCACGGCCTTTGCAAGCAACAGCATGCTGATGACCACACAGGCGAGAAAGCCCGCTCCCCACAGATACCACTCCGTACCCGCAGCCTCTTTCATCTTACCCAGACAGAATGCGAAACCCGACTCAAAAAGTCCGGCAACAATCAGAAGAAACCAATCCATAAATCCTGTATTGTACGATTAAACAATCCGACGGGCAAAGTTATCCCGTTTCCGCCGCAACCCTCTTTACATTTGATAAGAAAACACCGGACAACGCTTTCCGAGAGATATTCCGTACCTTTGAAAAGAAATACGAACCCGACCATGGAACTGCAGGAGATACTCAACGCCATCTACCGGATACCGGAAGCCTCGGCCGACCGGCTCGCATCCTGTTCGGTACGAATCGACCGGCCGAAAGGGTGCCGCATACTGGAGGCCGGAAAGGTCGAAACGGACCTCTTCTTCATCGCACGGGGGATTGCCAGAGCCTATATTCCGAAAGGGGACAGAGAGATAACGTTCTGGATAGGCCAGGAAGGCACCGCTATCGTATCGTTGAGAAGCTACGTATGCAACGGAGCGGGATATGAAAGTGTGGAGCTGATGGAAGACTCCTCGCTGTACCGCCTTAGGCGCAACGACCTCGACACCCTCTACCGCGAAGATATCCACATAGCCAACTGGGGCAGGAAATTCGCCGAATCGGAATTCCTGCGGACGGAAGAGAGGCTCATCCCCCTGCTTTTTACGACGGCCTCGGAACGTTACGAACTGCTGCTGACACAGCATCCCGACCTGTTGCAGCGCATGCCGCTGGAGTGCCTGGCTACCTATTTGGGCGTCACTCCCGTCAGTCTGAGCCGCATCCGGGCGAAACGGAAATAAAAACGAAAAGCGGACACCCGTCGCCGGGTATCCGCCTCTATCGAACTCCGTCTCCGAACTATTCGTTCACCGGAGTAACGCTCACGTAAGACCTACCGTTGGTTTTCTTCACGAAAGCCACCGTTCCATCCACGAGGGCGAACAGCGTATGGTCTTTACCCATGCCCACATTCTCACCGGGGTTATGTACGGTACCCCGCTGGCGTACGATGATGTTGCCCGCCTTTGCGAACTCGCCGCCGAACAATTTCACTCCGAGCCGCTTGCTTTCCGACTCACGACCGTTCTTAGAGCTACCTACTCCTTTCTTGTGTGCCATCTTCTGCGAATTTTAGGTGTTAAGCGACTGTGATGTCTTCGATGAGTACCTGGGTAAGGTACTGACGGTGTCCGTTCTTCACCTTGTACCCTTTCCTGCGTTTTTTCTTGAACACGATAATCTTGTCGTCCTTGAGGTGACGTACTATCTTCGCGCTCACGGAAGCTCCTTCTACCACAGGTGAGCCTACCTTGACCTGACCGTCGTTATCCGTTAGCAGGACTTTGTCGAAACTCACGGAGGAACCTTCGTCCCCCTGAAGACGGTTGACATAGAGTTTCCGACCTTTCTCAGCCTTGAACTGTTTGCCTGCGATTTCTACTATTACGTACATATATTCTTTTAAAGAATTTGCGAATCAGCATGCAAAGATAACGATTTTCCCCGCGCCAAGCAAACATCCGCAAAATTTTTCCCGTTTTCGGGACAGCATACCCATACCGCAGTATTGCGCCGATGCGGAATTTTGCTTTATTTTGCATGACATTTTCCGGCAAACGCTCCGCAGGAACGTCTGGTGGATATCCCTAAACCAACCACGCCATGCACAGGAGATTTCCAATCCTCGTCACGCTCGCCTTGCTGTCGGCCGCCCTTCCGGCACAGACACCCCATACGATACGCATAGAACCGCTCCGCAACGAAAAATGGTGGGGGCTCTTCGCGGGGGGAGGCCCGGCACAACCTTTCGCCGCACCGTTCGACAGCAGTGACTGCGACAGTTGCGGAACATTCGCCATCCCGTTCATGATATCGAGCGGCGGCCGCATGATGTGGAGCAGTGCTCCGGCCGATGTCGTCTTTGACGGCAGCCTCTTCACCGTAACTCCGTCGGGCACGCAGCCAACCGTCGCAAAGGGAGGCCGGACGCTGCGCGAAGCATACCTCTACTGCGTACACAAATACGCCTGGCCGAAAGGCACCGCTCCGGCCCGCCACCCCTTCATGCGGCCCGTTTACGACACAGGGCTGTCGGAAGCCCTCATCGCCGCAGGCGGTACCGCCCTGCTCGCCGCAGCCGATTCCATTACCGCCCACGGCTACCCGCCCGGCCTGCTGCTCATCCCGGACGGCTGGCAGGACAACTCCGGAGAGGGGGGCCTCGACCGCAACCTCTATGCCTCTTTCCGCGATACGGCGGATGAACTTACCCGGCGCGGATTCGACGTAATGTTCACCGTCACTCCCTACATTCCCGCCGCCGGGCAGCGTTACATCGAAGCACGCAGAAAGGGCATGCTGCTCGAAGACGCGGAGGGCCGGCCTGCCGTCATCCGTCTGCCGTCCGGTTACTACGCATGTCTCGACGTGACCCTGCCGGAAGTTACGGCCTACTTTGGCGAACTGCTCGACAACCTCCGGAAAGAGGGAATCACGGCACTCCGTTTCGACTGCCACCGTGCCCTCGACATCCTGCCTCCCGGAGAGCGCACGGAACGCTATCTGACCGCCTGGGCCGCACTCGGCGAACGCTACGGCGCAGCCATGTACCCCCTTGCGGAACAGACCCAGACACAGTGGCGCCCCTATTCGGTCGCACTCTCGCCGGAAATTTCATGGGAGTCCATGCGCCGCGCCTTGACAGACGCCATCCATGCGGGACTTACGGGACATATCTATCCCTACCTTTCGCTGACCTCCTCGGCCGGACACTGCTCCGACGAGACGATGCTCCTGCGTGCCGTACAGCTCGCCCTGTTCATGCCCATAGCGGCCGTTCCGCCCGACGGCAGTCTCTTTCCGACAGGCACCTGCCGGAAAGAGATGGAAAAGGCCGTGGGGCTGCGCATGGAGATGAACGGCTACATGGAAGAGCTGCTGCAGGAGGCCGGGACGACGGGAGAACCGCTGATGCGCCACATGGAGTACCAATTCCCCGGACAGGGATTCTGGGACTGTACGGACCAATACATGCTCGGCTCCCGATACCTCGTCGCGCCGGTACTCGACGACACGGGCCGACGAACCGTAAGACTGCCGCGCGGAACATGGATATCCGCCGACGGTACCCGCTACAAAGGACCACGGGTGATAAACGTGGATGTAAGCGACGGAAGCATCCCCCTCTTCCGACTGCGATAACGGCAGGAAAAAGAGGCGGGTTCCACCGCAATACCGCGGCACGAAGGACGTTGGCTCCGTAACGAAAAAGAAAAAACGAACGGAATGACAAACAACCGGCGAATGGTATGAAAAATGCGGCTGCCGGTCATAAACGAACAATGCAACAAATACGCTTATGATAACCAGGGAACAAAAGGAATACCTGCTGCCCAAGGCATACAACGCGGCCATCCGGGCCGGGGCCGCGATACTCGACATCTACAACAGCGGCGGCCCGATAGATGTGGACATCAAGAGCGACCGGTCGCCTATCACGGTGGCCGACCGCCTGGCCCACTCCGTCATCCGGGAGTATCTCGGCCAGACACGCATCCCGCTCCTCAGCGAGGAGGGACGCGAAATGCTCTACGCCGAGCGCAAGGACTGGGACCTCTTCTGGATGGTAGACCCGCTGGACGGAACGGTGGAGTTCATCAAGGGCAACGGCGAATTCACGGTGAACATCGCCCTCATGGCCGACAACCGGCCCGTCTTCGGGGTGATATACGTACCGTACCGCAAACGGATATACTTTTCCGACTCCGACCTCGGCGCCTTCCGCTCCTGCAATACAGAGGCAGACCCCGAAGCGGAATACGTCTATGCGGAGATTACCGCCGGAGCCGAAGCGCTCCCCCTGACCGACTGCCGCAACCGTCCGCTGAAGGTGGCCGTCAGCCGTTCGCACAGCGACGGGGAGACCGCCCGCCATCTGGAGGAGCTACGGAAAAGACATCCCGACGCAGAGGTGCTGCAACAGGGGAGTTCCTACAAACTCTGCCTGATTGCAGAGGGTTCCGTAGACTACTATCCGCGCACCACCGAGACCTACGAATGGGACACGGCGGCCGGCGAATCCATCATCGCCCTCGCCGGCGGAAGCATCTATTCGCTCGACGACACCGCCCCGCTCCGGTACAACAAGGAGTCGCTGGTCAACCCCCGCTTCGCCTGCCGCAGCAAATGGTTCGGTGACTGAGCCGCGGCAGTCGCCGTCACAACCATACGGGGATGTACCCTCAGGTACATCCCCGTATCTTATCCCGGTTTCAGCCACGGTGCAGCCCTTCCGCTTCAAGCCCGCACCGACAATTACCGGTCCGCCGCCTCCCGTTTCCGTTCGGGCGAACAGCTTCCGCAATCGCCGCCGCACGCAATATCGCACGACGAGGAGTCCAATCCGTCGAGTTCGCGCGTCTCCTGAATAACGCATTTGATACCCCGCGCACGCATGTTCTCGTTCTCGCTTATCTCCGACTGGATATTATGTCCCTTGAATATCAGCGTCAGCGACATTCCCACCACGAAAAAAGCGACCAGCCCGACCGCTATCAGTATGACTATAAGCGCATTTGACATATTTTCTGCAAATTGAACCGACATGTAACCGCACCGTAACAGAATTATTGGCACGATTTTGACTAATCCCCGGTAAAGTTATTAAATTTGTGCGGATAATTTGCGGACAAATTCATAATATCTCGATGAAGATAATCATTGCGGGGGCCGGCGAAGTGGGCAACCACCTGGCGAAGATGCTCAGCGGCGGCCACCACGACATAACGGTCATCGATGCCGACGCCAGGCTGCTCGACGACGTGGAGGGAATGTCCGACATCGTGACGATAGAGGGCGACTGCACCACTTTCGCCACGCTCCGGAAAGCCTCCGTACGCAAGGCCGACCTCTTCATCGCGGTGAACCACGAGGAGAACATCAACATCATCGCCGCCATCCTCGCCAAACAACTCGGCGCACGCAAATCCATCGCCCGTATCGACAACAACGAATACCTTGAGCCGAACAATAAGGAGATGTTCATGAACCTGGGCATCGACTACCTGTTCTATCCGGAGAAGATAGCCGCACGGGAGGTCATCAATCTGCTGGGACACACCTCCACCACCGAGTACGTGGACTTTTCGGGGGGCAGGCTCGCGCTCGTGGTTTTCCCGATAGATGCCTCCTCGGAGTTTACGGGCAAGACGGTGGCGGACATCAACGCCCTGAGCGGCGCGTCGTTCCGCCCGGTGGCCATCAGCCGCGACGACAAGACCATCATCCCGCATTCGCGCGACATGTTCTACGAGGGAGATACGGTCTATATCATCACCAACAACGAGGCGGCCAAGACGGTCATGAACTATTCGGGCAAGACGAACGTCTCGATAAAGAACCTGATGATACTCGGCGGCAGCCGCATCGGCGTCCGGATAGCGACCGAACTGCAGGACGAGCTCAACGTCAAGCTCATCGAATACAATCCCGACAAGGCCTACAAACTCGCCGAAACGCTCGACCGGACACTCATCATCAACGAGGACGGACGCGACATAGATGCCATGACCGAAGAGGGTATCACCAGCATGGACGCCTTCGTGGCAGTCACGGGGCGCTCGGAAACGAACATCCTCACCGCCATGCTCGCCAAACGGATGGGGGTGAAGAAGGTCATCGCCGAGGTCGAGAACCTCACCTACATCAACCTCGCCGAAAGCATCGGCATCGACACCATCGTCAATAAAAAACAGATAACCGCCAGCCGCATTTTCCGCTTCACGATGGACACCGACGTGCAGGCCATCAAATGCCTGACCGGCAGCGAAGCGGAGGTGCTGGAGTTCGTCGTCAAACCCGACGCTCCCATCACGAAATCGACGCTGCGCCATGCGGGGTTCCCGGACAACGCCATCATCGGCGGCATCGTGCGCGGCGACAAGGTATTCATCCCCGACGCCGATTTCCGCATCAACGCCTACGACCGCGCGGTAGTCTTCTCGCTGCCGGGGGCAATACCCAAAATAGGCAAATATTTCAACTGACGGAGGAACCCGCCATCCGAACCGACGCCCGAATTCCAACCCATACCGCACATGGCCGCAATAACAAAACTCATCAACCTTTATTTCTCCGACCGTCTCCGCGAAATCGACTACTTCCGCGAGCACCCGGCCGAGGTACAGGAACGCCAGTTCCGCTACCTGCTCGCCAACGGCGCGAAGACCGAGTTCGGACGCGACCTCGGCATGAAGGGCATTGCCACGCAGCAGCAGTTCCGCGACCGGATACCCATTTACGACTATGAAACCATCAGCGAGTTCATCGACCGCACGCGCCGCGGCGAACGGCACGTCCTGTGGCCGGAAGAGGCCAAATGGTTCGCCAAATCCTCCGGAACGACGGGTTCGAAAAGCAAATACATCCCCGTTACCCTGGCCGGAATGCGCAAATCCCACATGCGGGGACCGAAAGACATCATGGCGCTCTACTGCCATCTCTACCCCAAAACCAGCGTAGTGAACGGGAAGATGCTGACGCTGGGCGGTTCCAAACGCATCGAACGCGAAGGGGACAACATGATGTCGGGCGACCTGTCGGCCATCCTGATAGAAAATACGCCTGCCATCGCCAACATCCTCCGCATTCCCGACAAGAAGACGGCGCTGATACCGGACTTCGACAAAAAGGTGCGGCTCATCTCGGAACAGTCCACCCGGCAGGACGTGCGTTCGTTCACGGGCGTCCCTTCGTGGAACCTCGTCATGCTCAACCGTGTACTGGAATACACCGGCAAGGAGAATATCCTGGAGATATGGCCCCATATGGAACTCTTCGTCCATGGCGGGATGGATTTCCGACCGTATCAGGCGCAGTACCGGAAAATCATCCCGTCGCCCGACATGCACTACATGGAGACCTACAACGCCTCGGAGGGCTTTTTCGCCATCGCCGAGGAGCCAGGTCGACAGGAGATGCTGCTCATGCTCGATTACGGTACCTACTACGAATTCCTGCCCACCGACCGGCTCGGCGACCCGACCGCCGCCGTACCGCTCGAAGGCGTGCAGACCGGAGTGAACTACGCGATGATAATCACCAACTGCAACGGTCTGTGGCGCTACATGATAGGCGATACCGTCCAGTTCGTTTCCACTTCACCCTACACCATCCGCATCACGGGACGTACCAAGCACTACATCAACGCTTTCGGCGAAGAAATCGTAATAGACAACGCCGAATCGGCCATGCACGACGCCTGTACGGCGACAGGGGCCGAAGTGGCCGAATATACCGTAGCTCCCGTCTACATGGAGGGACGCAGCAAAGGCGCGCACGAATGGGTGGTAGAGTTCCGTACTCCGCCGGCCAGCCTGCCAAAGTTCACGCAGGCGGTAGACGAAGGACTCAAACGGGTGAACTCCGATTACGAAGCCAAGCGTTTCAAGGATACCACGCTGACCGAGCCCAAAATAACCGTCGTACCGGCGGGAACCTTCGAACATTGGCTGAGGGCCCACGGCAAAGTGGGGGGCCAGAACAAGGTTCCGCGCCTCTACAACGACCGGACCTATGCCGAAGAGCTCATCCGGGCCGCAGCAACGGAGAGGGCAGAAACGCTCCTTGCGGTACACAGCGACCGGACCGAAGCCTGACAGCGACCGCAGTGCTCCGCCGCAGCGACACGAAAACGACACGAAGACCATGTACATCGCCATTTCAGGAAATATAGGCAGCGGCAAGACCTCGCTGACCGAGATGCTGACCGACAGGCTCGGCGGCACCGCCCTTTTCGAGGAGACGGGCAATCCCTACATAGCCGACTTCTACGAAGACATGAACCGCTGGGCGTTCAACTTTCAGGTCTATTTTCTGGGCTGCCGGATGAAACAGGGTCTCCAGATAAAAGAGACGAAAGGTTACGTCATCCAGGACAGAACCATCTACGAAGACGCCCACATATTCGCCGGCAACCTGCACGAAATGGGGCTCATGTCGTCGCGCGACTTCAATACCTACATGAAAATCTTCGACCTCTCGGCCAACCTGATACCTACACCCGACCTGCTCATCTATCTGCGCGGCGGGGTACCCACGCTCGTAAGCCAGATTCTCAAGCGCGGCCGCAGCTACGAGATGAACATCGACCTCGACTACCTCGAAAGGCTCAACAACCGCTACAACGATTGGATAGACAACATCTACCGCGGCCGCGTGCTGACCGTAAACATAGACAGCGAGGACTTCGTCCTCAATCCGGCCATCGTGGACGACATCGTGCAGCGGATAAAAGAGGCCGAAACATCGGCGGCGCATCCCGCCCGATAGACGACAGGTGACCACCGACCTCTTTCCGGAAAAGCCGCACCGCAGCGACGATGCCCCGGCAGCGGAGCGACGCTCCAACTCCGCAACGCCTCCCGCCGCCGAAGAATCGCCGAAATATTCAATAAAGTATGCGGCAAGACGATATAATTTGCATACCTTTATTGTTCGGTAACGACGCCGGACATTCCCGGTCGGCCTTCTCGCCGTATCCTTATGGAACGTACCCGACCAGCCGTTATCCCGAAAACCGAACGAGACACCGTCGAACGCCATGAAAACGATTCTTACGCTGGCCGCAACACTGCTCCTCGCATACGGAAGCACGGCCGCCCCGAACGCAGTCCCCGCCTGCGACGACACCGGAACCGTCGTCCATACCGCCAAACCCCGCAGGGTAAAAGGCAGCGAACGCCTGGTCACCCGAGACCTGGGGAGAATCGGCGCGTACGAAGTCCTGTACGTCTCCGACGGCATCGAAGCCGTCGTTTCCGCAGCGGTCTCCACGCTGGTCATAACGGCCGACGACAACGTTATCGACCGCATCGTCACCCGTTCCGACGGCAAACGGCTGACGATGCGCATCGACGCACGTTCGATAACGGACTGTACGGTACGCGCTGTCATACCGGCCTCCGCGGCACTCCGGACGCTCGAAGCCGAAAGTATGGGCACCATACACTGCGAAGTACCGCTCGGAAACGGACCGGTAACGGTACGGTCCTCCGAAGGGAGCAGGATTGCCGCCGACATCCGGACCGGAAACGATATCCGGGTACATGTATCCGGATGCAGCCGGTTCGAAGGAGCCCTAAAGGGCAATAACTGCAAAATTACGGTAACGGAGGGCTCGCAGACCGACACCCGCATCGAGGCGTCCGGCATCTGCCGCGTCGATGTCTCCGCATCCAGCCGGGCGAGCGGTTCGCTGAAGGCACACCACTGCGCCTTATCGCTGACAGAAGGTTCCGTCGCCGACATGCCGGTAACGAGCACCGGCGAAAGTACGCTTGTAATATCCTCATCGAGCCGGTTCAACGGGGCTCTGAAAGGCAATAACTGCAAAATATCGGTAACGGAAGGCTCGGTATTCGATGCCCCGTTCACCTGCAAAGTACACGGAGAAATCCTCCTCGACGCTTCGAGCCGCTTCGCAGGCGATGCATCCGCCGGCAACTCGCTCCACATCAAACTGACAAACGGCTCGGTCATGCACGGCAACACCGATGCTACCGTAATCCTCGTACACACGGCAGCATCGAGCCGCTACGAAGGCAACATCTCGGCCGAAGGACAGGCCGAGATGAAAAGTACCGACGGCAGCGCCATAGCGGGTGCTTTCGCGGGCGGCCACATCTATGCCGTATCCACCGCTTCATCCCGCATCGCCCTAACCGGCAGCACCCCCGTCCCCTCGGCCGTCATCGAAGTCGCCTCCGGCAGTCGGTTCAGCGCTCCCGCCCTGCCGTTACGGAACTGTTCCGTAACGGCAACGTCGTCGGGACACGCCGAAGTCCGCTGCACCGACGAACTGCTGGCAACCACCTCGTCGGGCGGTACAGTCTTCTACAATGGCGACTGCCGTGTAACGACGAACAATCCCTACGTCCGCAAACAGGACTGATACATGGCTCCGGCCCGCACCAGCCCTACCGAAAATACCGGATACACAGACGACACACATCCGTACCGTTCCTTATCGGCGGTACGGCATACGATAATAACTTCGACCGACAATGACCGTTTCACTGCCCGAAGCATTCATACGCAACATACGCCGGGACATTCCCGGCGATGCAGACGCCCTGTTCAGCGTATTGGACGGCACGCCGCCGGTATCGGTACGTTGGAACCCCTACAAGACACAATCGCCCGCAGAAGGTATCCCGGTGGCATGGTGCCGTTACGGACGCTATCTGCCCGAAAGGCCGTCGTTCACGACCGACCCACTGTTCCACGCCGGGGCCTATTACGTACAGGAGGCCTCCTCCATGTTCGTCGAACACCTTCTGCGCTCGACGACAGAACCGGAAGGGGCGCGTATCCTCGACCTGTGTGCCGCACCGGGCGGCAAAGCCACCCTCTACTCCACCCTCGCGGGCGGAGATGGCATCGTAATAGCCAACGAAGTGATACGCAGCCGGGCACTCATCCTTGCCGACAACATCCGCAAATGGGGCATCGGCAATACGATGGTCACCAACAACGACCCGGCCCATTTCGCCGGCCTGGGCGAGTGGTTCGACGCGGTGGCCGTAGATGCCCCCTGCTCCGGAGAGGGGATGTTCCGCAAAAGTCCCGAAGCCCGCGGGGAGTGGAGCGAGGCGAACGTCCGGCTGTGTGCAGCCCGTCAGCGCCGAATCGTATCCGACGCATGGGCGGCGCTCCGTCCCGGAGGAGTCCTGATTTACAGTACCTGTACCTTCAACCGGACGGAAGATGAAGAGAATGTGCGGTGGATTGCCGAGGAACTCGGCGGAGAGGATGCCGGAGCGATGGTTCCGCCCGACTGGGGCATCGAAGAGCGTGAGGCCGGCGGAGTACGCTGTTTCCGTCTCTGGCCCCACCGTATCGCCGGCGAAGGCTTCTTCGCCGCGGCCATCCGCAAGGGCGGCCAACGGGGACGCCCCCTTCGGCCGAAACCACGCAAAACACTCTTGGCAGAGGCGTCGCGCAGCGAAACGGCCGAATTGTCCCGCTGGGTAGGGCAGCCCGACCTGATGCGTTTCGCCCGTATCGGCGACAGCCTCTACGGCTACTATGCGACACCTTTCGCCGACATCCGCAGCGCAGCCGAGTACCTCAACACGCTCCATTCGGGCATCTGCATGGGACAAATGTTCGGAGGCCGGCTGAAACCCGACCACTCGCTGGCGATGTTCCACGACCTCGCCCGCAGCGCCGCAGCCGAAACCCCGCTGTCGTCCGACGAAGCCCTGCACTACCTGCGCCGGGAAGATTTCGCTCCGCAGGCAGAGGCCGCCGAAGGGATGAACCTCATGACATTCGAGGGCTACGCATTGGGATGGGCCAAACGCATCGGAAACCGGTTCAACAACCTCTACCCGAAATCCCAGATGATTCTGAACAAATAGGGCTCCGCGGACAAACGCCGCGCCGAGTCTCTGCGGGATACACTCCCGACGAACGGACGAAACCGATAGCGCCCCGGCAAACACGATACGCCGAAACAATACGGGCAGGAGTCCGTCGTTGCACACGGCCTCACAACAACAGATGCGGACGATTTCCGACCACCGCATACGCAACCGGTTCTCCCCGGCCGTTCCTACATTTTTTCGGTCAGTTTCCGGACTATCTTGAAATGGTTGAAGAACTCCTTGGCGATGACGCGCAGAACGGTATAGCCCGGTATGGCGAAAAGCATCCCGACCACACCGGCGAAGTGGCCGGCCATGAGTATCACGATGAATATCTCCAGCGGATGGGCATTGACGCTGTTGGAGTAGAGGAGCGGCTGCAACAGGAAGTTGTCTATCATCTGGGCCGCCAGAATGGTGATGGCCAGCGAGAGCACGATGAAGGTCATGGTCGTCCCGCCTCCCACGAAAGCCATGCTCACCAGCAGGCTTATCCCGAAGCCGAGCCACGGTCCCACGTAGGGAATCACGTTGAGCACCCCGACGATAAGTCCGATAAAGAAGGCGTTCTGGGGAAGGTATCCGCAGCATATCAGGGAGATGGAGACCATAAGCATCATGATGGTGGACTCGGCGAGTATCCCGATGAAATAGCGCGAGAGCAGCGATGAAGCGGAACTCAGCGCATGCTTCACATTTCCTTCGTATTTAGTAGGCGTGACCGCGAGAATTATCCTCAGGAAAAGATTGTCGTCCTTGAGAAAGAAGAACGTGATGAAAGTTATCGAAAAGAGCGCTATCACTGCATTCGCCACGCCCGACACAATGGAACCGAGGAAGTTCTGCAGTTTTTCGGGATTGAACAGCCGTTCCACCTGCGCCCCTATCGTATCGGAAATGGAGATGGTGGAGACGTTCAACGAGAAATACTCCTCGAGGAAATTCTGCAGTTTGTGCAGCGGCTGCTCGAACGAGGCGAGAATGGTGGAGAAGTCCACCGATGCCAGTGCGGTAAGCTTGTCGAAAACGAGCGGGATGAAGATGGCGAACATGGCGACGCCCACCCCCCACAGCAGAAGCAGCACCACAAGCGCGGCGAGCCAGTCGGGCACGGAGCGTCCCCGCACACGCACCCGCTTCATCAACTTCGCCAACGGAGTACCGATGATGGCCAATACGGCCGACACGATGATATAGCCGACTATATCGCGGAAATACCACACAAGCAACAGGCCCGCCAACGTGGCGAGCACACCGACCGCATACCTGGTCCAGTGCACCGTCGGCTTGCTCTCGTTCCCCGTACCGTTCATACTCCTATTCTCTGTGCAGTTTCGCAAGCGGCGTCTGTCCGCCCCGTACCCTGTCGCCCAGACCGACGAGCACCTCGCAGTCCAGCGGCAGGAAGATGTCTATCCGCGAACCGAACTTGATGAAGCCATACTTGGCGTTCTGTTCGGCCCGCTCGCCCACCTTCGCATAATTGACTATCCGGCGGGCCACCAGTCCGGCTATCTGCCGGAAGAGTATCCTCTCATGCCCCGTATCGACCACGGTCGTGGTACGTTCGTTCTCTTCGGACGACTTCGGGTGCCATGCCACGAAAAAGCGCCCCAGATGGTTGTTGCGATAGACTATCTCGCCCCCTACGGGATACCAGTTTGCATGTACGTTGGTGATGGACATGAAGACCGAAAGCTGCAGACAGCGCTCCTTCAGGTACTCCCCCTCGAAGACCTCTTCGATGACAACCACCTTACCGTCGGCACTGGAGAATACCGTATCCGGGTCGCTCCGGTATTCGCGCCGCGTGGGTTCGCGGAAAAAGAGCGCCACGCAGACGCAGAGCCCGAAGAGCAGAACCGCCACCGCCCAGAAGAGCCATACGGGCATCCCGGCGTACTTCACGGCGAACGCCATGCCCACCGCAACGGCCGCGAAAACCGCGAACGTACACAAAACAATGGAATATCCCTCTCTGGCAAGTCTCATTGGCAAGGAATTTATTCGGTCTCTCCGCCGTTACCGGCCGCGGAGCCGCAGCACGCGCCCCTTTCCGGGCACTAACCGGCAAAGATAGTAAAATATGCGAAAACAAACGGTACGGAGAAAATCAATGCATCGAAACGGTCCATAAACCCTCCGTGTCCGGGAATGATGGCCCCCGAATCCTTGACGCCCGCCGACCGCTTGAACATGGATTCGACCAGGTCGCCGAGCACGCCGCTGACCACGACCACAAGAGCGAGTCCGCCCCACCACACCATGTCTTCGCCGCGCAGCCAACCGCACATCACACCGAAAGCAACGGCGAAAAGCAGTCCTCCTGCAAATCCCTCCCACGACTTCTTGGGCGACACCCGCTCGAACATCTTGTGTTTTCCGAACAGTACCCCCGTCAGGTAAGCGAATATGTCGTTCACCCACACCGTAAAGATATAACAGAGTATCGTCCATGCGTCGTAGCTTCCTCCGTAAAAAGCCACGAAGCACATCAGCGACATCGGCAATGCGGCATAGACGAGCCCTCCGACCGCAACGGCGATATGTATGAAAGGTTCGGGCGGCCTGCGGCGGAGTTCGTACACGAATATCACATACAGCAACGGGAAGAAAATGGAGAGCCACACGACCGGCAGCGTACCGCGTGCCACAAGGAAACTCATCGCGACGGCCACGCCTCCTACGGCAACCGGATAGACACGGTCGACGGAAAGGCCCTTTTTCGCCGCCATACGGTAGAATTCCCAGAGGCTGCCTACGCATATCGTCAGCATCAGTGCCGCAAAACCGTACTCCGATACGGAGACCGCACCCACGACGACCAGCAACAGCACCGCTCCGCTCAGCGTCCTCACCGCCAATTCCTTACCAAACTTCGCCATACATTACAGCTTTGCGGGCCGTCCGGCCGTCCCGATTCGGCGCCCCGGCATGCGACAACCCCGCATAACAGGGACAAAAATATGGAATAATTCCGAACCGCCTAAATCACAATCCGAAAATACGCTTTTTTCCGCCGACGGGCAAACCGGCAGTGCAGAATCTCCATGCAGACTGCCGTACCGTATCCCGTATCCGACACATGCAAAAACCGTGCGGGCGGGAATGGTCGTTCCCGCCCGCACGTCAGGCGAATCCGTGCTTTACGTACAACCTCCGGTCAGGACGCAGGCTGCGGCGTAGGCGTCGATGCCACCTTCAGCTCCAGTGCGCCTGTGCGCGTCCCCGTTATCCGATAACCCGCATCATCCACAAAATCGAAAGTCAGCGTATACGCTTCGCCGTTCCTTGCCACCGTCACGGTACCTTCGACTATCGGTGCGGAACCGACATACTCATCCTCGACGAGCCGGTAATACCAACTGCCGTTCGGATTTATGACGCTGTTGGATTCGGAGCCGGCAAGTACCGTGAACGGTTCCCTCGAGTTCTCGTCGTAGATGTCCTCCGTCACCACCCGGTAGGTACCTTCCGGCAACCAATATTCGTTGTCGTCGTTAAAATAGATGACCGAAGAACGTATCGTCATCTCCAGCCGCGACCCGCTGCCGTAATACCCGACCGAATAGGGCCAACTGACCTTCACATACTCCAAATCGGCCCCCCACAACGACATGTACCAGGTGGTCGTCCTGAAATCGGTCCAGTCATCGACGGGTATGACGCTCAGATTGCCGCCCCCGCCGGGGAGGTCCTCCATGACCGCGTCCCCGGTCAGGTCGCTCAGGAACTCCCGGCCGGCCTCCTGTGTCACCGCGACGGCGATATCGGGAACGTCGTCCTGGCCGGAGGTAACGACCACATACCCCGACCGCTCCTCAAGCGTGGCATTCGTCTCCACGTTCACGATGAAATAAGAGTCTCTTTCGGATACGATGGAAATCCATTCCACCGGATTGCCGGACGTATCCGGAGTATCGGACGTAACTACCTTCCAGTCTACGGCAACGGCAGCGACATTCACCGTCTGTCCCAGCATTTCCGCCCTGCTGCCGAAATGCAGTTCACGTACATCCACACCGAGCGAGGGCTGAAGAACCCGTCCCTCCTGCACCACCTTCACCGCTTTGGGGCCGACCCCCGCGACATCCGCAGAGATGACGACACTCCCCGAGCGCGGTTCGGTTGCCGGATTGTCGGCCACCGTCACGACGGCCGTTCCCTCTTTCCGGACCACCGTCACCCAACTCCGGCATGCCTCGTCCGCGGCGACCGTCCACTCGAGCGTTCCCCCGCCGACCGTCACGGCAATCTCCTGCGCCGGCGCATCCTCTCCTGCAAAGGACAGCGAGGCGGGTTCCACCGACAGTGTATAACTGCTGCCGGACTGAACGACCGTTATCCGTTTCGGTTCGAGGTCGGGAGAGGCCGGTACGAGGGTCACGGCTCCGCTACGGGACTCCACCCCCGAATTGTCGGCCACCGCAACGGCAACCCCGCCCGTTCTCTTTTCGACGGAAATCCAGGCCCTCGACTCGTCGCTCATGGTGCAGTCCCAATCCACATTGGAGGTCACGGCAACGGTCTGCACCGCCGCACCCACGGCCTCGAACTCAAGGTTCGTCGTTTCGAGCTTCAAGAAAGCCCGTTCCAGCTCCTGCTCCCCGCACGCGACGGAAAGCACGCCAAACACTGCAAAGAACAGCAATTCCCATACTCTTTTCATAACATAGAAGTTTTGGTTATCATGTATCTGTCGCAAGATAGCACAAGGGCGCAAAAAATGCAACAACATATTATATAGCAATACTTTACACCGCAGACTCCTCAGCCGGAGACAAAAGAAGGGAGGGAACCGCTGTTCCCTCCCTTGACCGGCTCCTGTTTGCGGAGCCCTCTTTCCGAACCGTCCGCCGGGACGGTATATGAACATCAGGCCGTCACTTCTCCGGCTTCTCTCCCCAATCGGGTGCGGCACCCGGCTCGGCGACAGTTTCCCCGCCGAATGCCAGTTCGGCATCGGTCACCGACACGGGGTCGGAATCGGCCGCTCCGGCAGCCGCTGCCGCCTCCGCCTGCTCCCGTTTGATATCCTTGATACGCTTGCCGAAGATGCGTTCGAGGTCTTCGGAGAAGACCACTTCCTTCTCCAGCAACAGCTCGGCCAACTGCGTAAATCCGTCTCTGTGTTCGCGAAGCACCTTCGTGGCGAGCGCAAAGGCATCATCGAGCAGCCGTTTCACCTCCTTGTCGATAAGTTCGGCCGTCTGCTCGCTGTAAGGTTTGGTCAGCGCCATCTCTCCCTGTCCCGACGAGTCGTAATAGCTCATGTTGCCCACCTTGTCGCTCATACCGAGATAGGCCACCATCGAATAAGCCTTTTTCGTCGCCACCTCCAGGTCGTTCAGCGCTCCCGAACCGAGCGTGTCGAAGACGAGCTTCTCGGCGGCCCGTCCGCCGAGGGTGGAGGCGATATCGTCCATTATCTGTTCCCGCGTGGTCACCTGCCGCTCTTCGGGCAGATACCATGCGGCACCAAGCGCCCGACCGCGCGGGATGATGGTCACCTTGATGAGCGGATTGGCGTATTCGAGTATCCAGCTCACGGTGGCGTGTCCGGCTTCGTGGTAGGCGATGAGCCGCTTCTCCTCCGGCGTGATTATCATGTTCCTGCGCTCCAGGCCGCCCACGATTCGGTCGATGGCGCTGAGGAAATCCTCGCGTCCGACGAACTTCTTGTCGTGCCGTGCTGCAATAAGGGCCGCCTCGTTGCAGACATTGGCGATATCGGCACCGGAGAAACCCGGCGTCTGCTTGGCGAGAAAATCGCGGTCGAGATTGGGGTCGAGTTTGATGTTGCGCAAGTGCACGTCGAATATCTCCGCCCGCTCCTTGACGTCGGGCAGTCCGACCTCTATCTGCCGGTCGAAACGCCCCGCACGCATGAGCGCCTTGTCGAGAATGTCGGCCCGGTTCGTGGCGGCAAGAATGATGACGCCCGAATTGGTACCGAAACCGTCCATCTCCGTCAGGAGCTGGTTGAGCGTATTCTCGCGTTCGTCGTTGCTGGAGAAGCCGGCATTCTTGCTGCGGGCACGTCCCACGGCGTCTATTTCGTCGATGAAGACGATGCAGGGCGCCTTCTCCTTGGCCTGGCGGAAGAGGTCGCGCACGCGCGATGCCCCCACCCCGACAAACATCTCCACGAAATCCGAACCACTCATGGTAAAGAACGGCACGTTGGCCTCACCGGCCACCGCCTTGGCAAGCAACGTCTTACCCGTTCCGGGAGGGCCGACGAGCAGCGCTCCCTTCGGTATCTTTCCGCCGAGTTCGCGGTACTTCTGCGGATTGCGCAGGAAGTCCACAATCTCCATGATTTCCACCTTCGCTTCCTCCAGTCCGGCCACATCCTTGAAAGTCACACGGTCCTTGTTGTTGGCATCGAACACCTGCGCCTTCGCCTTGCCTACATTGAAGACGCCCCCCTGACCGCCTGCGGCATTCTTCGAAGCATTGCGCATCATGACAATGAAGAAGACCATCAACAGGATAAAGGGGAGGAAACCGAGCACATCGAGCCAGATGTTGTGCTTCGTTTCATACGTAAGCAGCACAGCCTGCCCGTACTGCTCCTCGGCTCTGTCCAGGTCCTGCCGGAAGGTAGCCACATCGCCTATATTGAAGACGAACTGCGTCCCGCGACGCGGAATGTTCTTGTATTCGGGCCGGGCGGCATACTTCTCCACTGCTTCGCTGCGGAGCCGGACGTTGGCCTGCTCCTTGTTCACCACCTCGATGCTTTCGACATCTCCGTCGGCTATCATCTGCTCCACGGTGTTCCAATTGGTCTTCACGGGCGATTCGCTGCCTCCCAGCCACGACCACCCGATGATGAGCAGGAACAACAGCCCGTATATCCACATGCCGTAGCCCATCGGCCGTATCTGGGGGCGCCGGCCCCCGCTGTTCTTATTGTTCTGGTTTTTGGATGCCATCTCTACATTTACGTTCTGCAATATTGATGCGGCATGCGCCCGACGCTCATGCCGCGAAACATTAACGCGTTTATCCGCATTTTATTACTCCCACTCGCCGTAGCGCACCGAGGGGGCGTCGGCCCAAAGCTCCTCCAGCCGGTAGAACTCGCGGGCCTGCGTCTGGAAAACATGAACCATGATATCCACATAATCCACTACCACCCAGATGGCGTTCTGCATGCCCTCCGTCCTGCGCGGCCGCTGGCCGAGCGTTTCGAATACCTTCTCCTCGATGCCGTCCGCAATGGCGGCCACCTGCGTGGTGGATTCCGCACTACATACCACGAAGGCATCGGCCACCGCTCCGTCGAACCCTCTCAGGTCGAGCGACAGGATGTTCTTTCCCTTCTTGTCCTCTATCGCCGAAACTATCGTTCCCAACAATTCATCCATACAGTCCTAATAATATAATGTATTACACAGGGCGCCGGCAAATGTACATCTTTTTTGTCACAATCCGGCCGACCGCACCCACGGCCGCGGCGGCAGCCCGGTCCTTTCACTCCCCGACAGCGCCTCCCACAGCGGCCACCGACTCCTTAAGCACCTTGACGATGGAGTCCTTCACATAAGTACGGCGGACGGCCACCGCTATCTTGCGCGACACGGCCCCTTTGGCAAGCGGCTTCACCTGAGCGGCATGCTCCTGCGGCACGTACGGCACCGCCATCTCCGGAATGATGGTCATGAACTCCGTATTGTCCACTATCCGCATCAGCGTTTCGAGCGAACCGCTCTCGAAGTAGTACGAGGCATGCGCCCCGCCCTTCGAAGGACAGAGGTCGAGTATCTGGTCGCGGAAACAGTGCCCCTCCGAAAGCAGAAGCATCTCTTTCAGGTCGAGGTCCTCGAGCCGGATGTTGGAGCGCTCGAAGAGCCTGTGTCCCGGCGAAAGGTAAGCATAGAACCTGTCATCGAAGATGCAATCCTCGGTAATACCCTCCGGACAGGTACCGCCCGCAAGAATGGCGGCGTCTATTTCGTCGTGTTCCATCGCCCGGACTATCTGCGGAGTTATCATCTCCTTGATTTCGAGGTGTACGTCGGGACAGCGTCCGGCAAAATCCTGTACCATCCGCGGCAGCAGATAGGGCGCCACGGTCGGTATCACGCCCAGCCGCAGCACGCCCGACACGGTTCCCTTGAGCACGGCCACGTCCTCATAGACCGAATTGAACATCTTCACGACATCCCGGGCCCGTTCGGCGACCACCTCTCCCGCCTGCGTCAATATGACCGGTTTTTTCGACCTGTCGAGCAGCACCACGCCGAGCTCCTCCTCGAGGTTCTTTATCTGCATGCTCAGCGACGGCTGAGTGACGAAACTCCTTTCGGCCGCAAGCGAAAAGCTGCCGAAATTCACCACCGCAAGCAGATATTCCAACTGTACAATCGTCATCTCAGAATCTATACCGAATCACAAAAGTATAAAAAATAACTATACGGCAAAACATCCCTTTCCCGAACGGCCGGCATCCTCTCCCGTCCGCTCTCCGGCTTTCCGCGTCCGGTCGAGGTTCCGAGGCCCGCCGTCGGCCCCACAGGACGTCTTTCAGGAGACAAGTCCCGTTTCGGCGAACATCTTCCCGTAAACGGCCGCCTTTTCGGCCAACGGTTTGGGATAGGCCCGCGATGTGGAGGGCATACGGTAAAAGCGTACCATGCGGCCCGAAAATTCGAATTCGGAAAAACAGCCCACCGCGGGAGGTTCGCACCCTGCGACTGCAGCCAACGTGTCGGCCGCCTTCTGTCCCGTAGCCGCCACGGCCCGACACGCCGGCAGCCTTTCCAGCATACCGGCCAGGTCGAACGGACGCACCACCTCAAGAAACCTATCCGACGCATTGCCGCGGGCCCGGACCACTTCGGCCGCAGTATCGGAAAGGGCGATTCCCCGCTCCCGACAGAACGTCTCCACCGCTTCCCGGTCGAAATGCCGTCCGTCCGGAGCGACGAACCGCTCACGGTCGCCGTAAAACACCAATCCCATCACACGCCACATGTCGTTCTGGAAATTGGGATAGTAGAACTCCATCGACCAGCGCGAACGGGCAGGCGGAAAACTGCCGAGCATCAACAGCCGTGCCCCCTCCGGCAGAAAAGGTTCGAGGGGGTGCGCTTCGGTCATCCGCCCGCTGGCGGCCTCTTTCCCGTCATTAACCATATGATTAAAACTCTCCTTATTCTTTGTCGGCATCCTTCGCGCTGCAAAAAGAACGAACGACAGCCGGCCAGCTTTTCCGCCGGGCCACGAACCGACGTTTCCGACGAAAGATATCCTACCGGGAGGCAATGTACGCATCTCCTCCCGGCAGGATACCGCGCCGGTGCCCGGCGAATCCCGGTGCTCCGCGGACGGATACCGGAAAATCTACTTCACCTCCTCAAGGATACGGCGGGCCACCATACCGGTCACGTTATGCCCCTCGCCGAATGCCACGCCCCGCTCATTGAAGCGGCGCTCGATTTCGCATATCGTATCCTCCCCTATCCCGACTTCGTGGAGCCGCGTCTGCAACCCCAGCGAACGGAAAAACCGCTCGGTAGCGTCGATGGTCCGCGTAGCGCGCTCCTCGTCGCTGCCCTCCGTGATACCCCATACGCGCTCGCCGTACTGGAGTATCTTCGCCATCTTCTGGTCACGCAGTACCTTCAGCAGGCCGGGGAAGACGATGGCGAGCGTATGTCCGTGCGTCAGGCCGTTGATGGCCGTCAGCTCGTGCCCGATTTGGTGCGTTGCCCAATCCTCCGTAACCCCCATGGCGATAAACCCGTTGAGTCCCATGGTGGCGCACAGCATGTAATCGGCCATGGTGTCGTAATCGTGCGGCTCTTCCAGTACCCTGGGAGCTATCTCCACCAACGTCTGGAGAATACCCTCGCTCCAACGGTCCATCAGCGGCGACTGCCCCGTCACGGTCATGTACTGCTCCATGACATGGATGAAAGTATCCGCCATGCCGGCCGCCCGCTGGTATTTCGGCAGCGAGAAAGTGGTCTGCGGGTCGAGTATCGAAAAACGGGGATAATCCACCTTCATACCGTACTTCTCTTTCGTCTCGATGCTCGATATGACGGCGTTGCGGTTCATCTCCGACGCCGTAGCAGGCAGTGTCATCACATCGCCGAACGGCAGGATTTCCCCGATGAGGCTGCCGTCGCGCACCAAATCCCAGGCATCGCCGTCGTAACGCACGGCGGCCGCTATCAGTTTCGTCCCGTCGAGTACGGAACCGCCTCCGACCGAGAGCAGAAAATCCACCCCCTCGCGCTTGCACTGTGCGACCGCCTTGCGGAGCGTCTCTATTTTGGGATTGGGTTCGATGCCCCAGAACTCGATGTAGTCGCGGCCGGCCAATGCCGCCGTGACCTGTTCGTACACACCGTTCTTCTTCACGCTTCCGCCGCCAAAGGTCACCATGATTTTCACTCCAACAGGTATCTCTGTCGCGAGGCGGGCTATCATCCCCTTGCCGAATATCAGTTTGGTCGGGTTCTGAAAAATGAAGTTCTCCATGCTTTTTCTCCTAATTAATTACGGTTACTCCCTGACATATACCTTTTCTATGGCACAAATATAGAGATAATGGAAATCTTTTTCAGGATACCACGCGTCTATCAGCTCCTTCTCCAGAAATTCCGCGGGTCCGAACCGGTCGCGGTACATCTTGCGGCACTCCAGCACGATTTCGGCACCGCCGATGCAGGGCGTTCCGGCCGGCGTATGCTCCACGGTCAGTCCCGCCCGGGCAATCTTCTCCTCTGTACGTCCGCTGTGCGCCCCGCAGTAAGCCAGCGCCCGGCGGTACTCCTCCCCCATGAATGACAGGGTAAGCCGCGGCTCGGCATCCACGAACTCCCTCGTATAACGCTGCGGCCTGATGTAAACGGTCGCAGCCGGCTGCCCCCATATCACACCGATACCGCCCCAGCTGGCCGTCATGGTATTGCACTGCTCCCCGCTGCCAGCCGTAACGAGCATCCACTGCCGGCCTATCATTTCGATTACATTACCGGGCATCCTATCGGCCGGTATCTCCTTATAACCTTTCATAATTCCTCCTTTTTTAATCGATACGGCGACCGGGCACCCGTCCGTTCCGAACCGTTCCGCCGCATGTCGTCGGGACTCCGGCCATTGACAGAACGCTTTCCCGCCGGTACGACATACGCGCGCCGCCGTTTTTGTCTGAAAACGAATTTTCACGGGCAAACAGCTTGCCGTACCCGCTTCCGTACCGCATTTAATTGCCTATTCAAAGATAAACCATTTACACTCTGCGGGAAGCGCTCTCACCGATTTTTTTTTGAAAATATTTGCACCTAACGCTTTTTTACCTATCTTTGCACCGCGAAAGTTTCAGACGACCTTTCCACGGCCCATTCGTCTATCGGCTAGGACGCAAGATTTTCATTCTTGAAAGAGGAGTTCGATTCTCCTATGGGCTACAAAGTTAAAAACAGCAACAAGACATGGCAAATCATAAATCGTCACAAAAGAGGATTCGTCAGACCGAAGCGCACAGGCTTCAGAACAGATATTATCACAAGACAACCCGCAATGCCGTGAAGGCACTGCGCAACACGACGGACAAGGCCGCTGCCGAAGCACTCCTGCCGAAAGTAAGCGCCATGCTCGACAAGCTCGCCAAGAGGAATGTCATCCATGCCAACAAGGCCGGCAACCTCAAAAGCAGCATCCAGAAGCACGTAAACGCATTGTAAGCCGCAGAGGCCGCACGCCGTATGCGCAAAAATACAGGGTATGCAACATTGCATACCCTTTTTGCATTATGGCTACCCCGCCCTTCCGGAACGGCCCATACCGACCGCCATTTGCATATCCGTAACCTTCCACGATACGCTGCACCGTCCGCCTTCGCGGCGCGAAGGCACTGTTTCTGCCGGTCGCAACCGTTTTCGGACGAAGAGCCGGGTCACTACTCCCTTCCGTCTGCGAAGCCGTAGAGCATGGCTATCTCGGCAGGCCACCGCTCCTCCACGGGGGTTTCGAGTATCAGCGGCATACCGTCGAAACGGGAATCGGCCGCAATATAGCGGAACGCTTCGAGCCCTATCGTACCCTCGCCCAACGGCGCATGGCGGTCCACACGGCTGCCGAGCGGCTTCATGGCATCGTTGAGATGCATGCCTCTCAGGTATTTCATTGGAACCGTCCGGTCGAGCAGCGCGAACGTGGCGTCGCAAGCCGCGGCGGACGAGAGGTCGTACCCGGCTGCAAAAGCATGGCAGGTGTCGATACAATACCCCACCCGCGACTTGTCCTCCACCCGGTCGATGATATAGGCAAGGTGTCCGAAATCAAAGCCGACATTGGAACCCTGTCCGGCGGTATTCTCTATGACGGCCGTCACTCCTTCCGTCTGCTCCAACGCGATATTGATACTCTCGGCTACCCGGTCAAGACACTCCTCCACGGTTATCTGTCCCAGATGACTGCCGGGGTGGAAGTTGAGCCGGTCGAGGCCGAGCTGGCCGCAGCGACGCATCTCGTCAACGAAAGCCTCCCGCGACTTCTGCAATTCGTCTTTTCCCGGATGTCCGAGATTTATCAGGTAACTGTCATGGGGCAGTATCGCCTGCGGAAGATAGCCGTTCTCGCGGCAGGCCCGGCGAAAAGCCTCGATGGTTTCCGGTTCGAGAGGGGCCGCACGCCACTGGCGCTGGTTCTTGGTAAAGAGGGCGAAACCTCCCGCCCCTATTCCATGGGCATTCACGGGAGCGTTCTGTACGCCGCCCGAAGCGCTCACATGTGCTCCAAAATACTTTTTCATTCCGTTTTCCATTCTACGGCAAATATAACACAATCCGGCGAACCGCAGACCGTCGGCCCGGCAGAAGTGTATGCTTTCAGCGAAAGGCACATACTGTTCAATGCTTTTTTTGTACATTTGCATCACGAGAAAACCGCGCATGGCGATGAAAACAGGTCTGCCGATAAATACATTGCTGAAAGCCCTCTGCATAACCGCGTGCTGCACCATGTTGGGAACGGGCACCTGCCATGCGCAGTTCACTATCCGAAAATCCGCGGCCGAAACCCAGGAACCTCCCAGGGTCTTCGACCGGCTTCCTGCCGTACAGCCCCGGAATGACTATTTCGACCCCGCGGCCGAACGGGCAAAACGGCTCAAACTTCGCAAAGAACGCAATACAATAGAGTTCAATGCCTCGCTCGAAACCTCACTGCAACAGTTCGAACACTGGACAGGCAGCGGGAGCAACAACTTCTATGCACTCGCCAACATCTTTTTCCGGCATCAATACAAAAAGGAGAAGCTATCGATAGACTACCGGGCGGACGCCACCTACGGCATGAACTTCATCGACGACGCCTTTTTCAAGAACAAGGACGAATTCAAAATCAACTGGCAGCTGGGCTGGGAGATGCACCGCAACTGGTCTTACTCCGCCTCGATAAATATCCGCAGCCAGTTCTCGCAGGGATACAAGTCGCGCACGGAACACATCCTCGTCTCGGACTTCATGTCGCCCGGCTATTTCGACATCGCCGCGGGTTTCACCTACGCCAAGGCGGGCAGTCCCTTCAAGATAACGCTCTCGCCCCTGGGCGGCAACATCGTCACCGTACTCAACGACATGCTTCCCGAAGACGGCCGCTACGGCGTACCTGTCGGCGAACGGGTCACCGGAAAACTCGGTTACTCGGCCGATGTCTTCTTCGACCGGGCGTTCGGAAAGAAGGAGTGGCTACGCTACCGCTCCGACCTCTATTTCTTTCTCCCCTACACCGAACCGGACAATCCCACGGTCAGGTGGGAGAACACGTTCGAGATAAGGATAACCAAATTCATCTCCACCAAACTTTACGGACAGCTCTACTACCGCAAGGAGGACAGTACGGCACTCCAGTACCAATACTCGTTCATGATAGGGCTGAAATACGTATTCAGGAACAAATAACCGTTCCGGCGGCAACCGGACGAAAACCGAAAGCAAACCATGGAAAAGAATTCGAAAGGCAGCATACTCACCCCCATTCTCCTGTCGGCAGCGCTCGTACTGGGCGTGGTGATAGGTCTCTTCGCCGGCCGCAACAGCGTGGACAGGAGGCTACGCAATCTGGCCGGCGAACTCGATTCGCCGGGCGGCAAGATAAGTTACGCCCTCTCGCTGATAGACCGCTACTACGTGGACCCGGTAAGTACCGACTCGCTCGTGGAGGCACTGATGCCCGACCTCATGTGGTACCTCGACCCCCACTCGGTCTATATCCCCGCCTCGGAACTGGCCGAGGTAAACATGCCGCTCGAAGGGGAATTCGACGGCATAGGCATCACGTTCAACATGTCCACCGATACCATCATCGTACTGAATGTCATTCCGCAGGGGCCGAGCCAGAAGGCGGGCGTACAGAACGGCGACCGGATAATCCGCATCGACGACTCGCTCGTGGCCGGACGGAAACTTCCGATGGACGACGTGATGAAGATGCTGCGCGGACCGCGCGGTACGCAGGTAACGGTATCCGTCCAGCGCAAGGGAATAGACGACCTCGTTCCCATCGCCATCGTGCGCGACAAGATACCGGTGAAAAGCGTGGATGCCGCCTACATGCTCACTCCCGACATCGGTTTCCTGCGCATCACCACCTTCTCGCAGTACACCCACGACGAAATGGTACGCGCCCTCGGCGAACTCCGCCGGGAAGGGATGCGCAAACTGATAATCGACCTGCGCGGCAATACGGGCGGTTACCTCGGACAACCCATCCGCATGGCGAACGAATTCCTCGCCGACGGCAGGCTCATCGTCTATACGGAAGACCGCAACGGCGACCGGATGGAGGAGTACAGCGACGGGAAAGGGGGCTATCAGGATGTGGAGTTGGCCGTGCTCATCGACGAGAACAGCGCCTCCTCGAGCGAGATATTCGCCGGGGCTCTGCAGGACAACGACCGCGCCACGATAATCGGCCGCCGCTCCTACGGAAAGGGGCTCGTCCAGCAACAGATACCATTTACGGACGGTTCGGCCATCCGGCTGACCACGGCCCGCTACTACACGCCCACGGGCCGCTCCATCCAGAAGCCTTATACATCCGCCGACAGCACGTACGGATACGACATCTACAATCGTTACCTGCACAACGAACTTTTCTCGGCAGACAGCATCCACTTCGACGACAGTCTGAAGTTCGTGACGCCCGGCGGCAAGACGGTCTACGGCGGCGGGGGCATCATGCCCGACCTTTTCGTTCCGCTCGACACCACGGAAATGACGCCCTATTACATGGAGGTAGCCGGACAAAACATCCTCTACCGCTATACCATGGAGTATGCCGACCGCAACCGGGAAAAGATTAATGCCGTAGAGAGCATCACACAGCTCGACAGTCTGCTCGACGCCGACACGGGAATGTTCGACGACTTCGTCCGTTATGCCGAACGCAACGGCGTGGCCCCCGACCGGCGCCAGATACGCCAATCCGAGCGGCTGCTCCGGGCTCTTCTACGAGCCTACATCGGGCGCAACACCCCGCTGGAGGAGACCGGATTCTACGCCAACTATTACGTAGTGGACGCACCGGTACTGAAAGCCCTCGAAGTGTTCGGCGAGCCGCACCGGGAGTAACCGCAGAGAGGATATCCAAGGAAAGCGGAGGAGGCCGATGCCTCCTCCGCTTTCCTTGGAAACCCGTCGCGGCCTGCCCGTCAGCCCGCTTGCCCGGCCACCTGTTCCATCATCCGTCTGATTTCTTCCTCATCGCCGAGGAAATAGTCGCGGCGCAGGCGCAATGCATCGTCGAATTCGAATACATAAGGAATCCCTGTCGGCAGATTGAGGTTCACGATATCCTCGTCGGATATTCCCTTCAGTATTTTCACTATCGCCCGGAGCGAATTGCCGTGGGCCGCCACCAGCACCTGGTCGTACCGGTCGAGCGAAGCGAGAATGCAGTTCTCCCAATAGGGTACGACACGCTCCACGGTATCCTCCAGCGATTCGGTACGCGGCAGCATCCCGGCCGGCACCTCGCTGTAACGGACATCGAACCGGGGATTGCGGGGGTCGTTGTCGGGGAGCGGGTCGGGTGCGACATCGTAACTGCGGCGCCACAGGAACACCTGTTCGCTGCCGTACTTGCGGGCCGTCTCCTTTTTATTGAGCCCCTGCAGGATACCGTAGTGCTTCTCGTTCAGCTGCCAGCTCTTCTCCACGGGAATCCAGTCGAGGTTCATCATATCGAGTGCATAATTGAGCGTCTTGACGGCGCGTTTCAGATAGGAGGTGAACGCCATTCCGAAACTGAGGCCGGCCTCGCTCATCATGCGGCCCGCCCTTTTGGCCTCTTCCACCCCGTTTTCCGTCAGGTCCACATCGGTCCAGCCCGTAAACCTGTTCTCCTTGTTCCAAACGCTCTCGCCGTGGCGGAGCAAAACTATCCTTTTCATATTCGCTGCAATTCAAACCCCGGCCCGGAGACCGGAGCAAATCCCGTCAGAGAGTTGCATCTTTAATGCCACACGGAGAGGGCACGCCGAAAAAAGTGCTAATTTTGTTCCTCGATGAGACAAACGACGAAAATCCGAATGTTGCCGGCCGTATGGGCGGCAACACTTCTGCTCTGCGGCTGTGCAGAGACTTCGACCGTCCGCCTCTCCGGTGAAGAGGCATATGTTCCCCGTCATGCGGAGGGCTATTCGATATACGCGACCGAAGGAGCGTCCACCGTCATCGAAATCCGCAACCCGTGGCAGGGGGGCGACAGCGTCCGGACCCAGCTCTTCGTCTCGCGCGGGAACGAACTTCCGCCCGAAGGGTTCGACGGCGTAACGGTCGCAGCACCCGTGCAGCGGGCCGTATGCTTCTCCTCGACACACGTCGCCTTCCTCGACGCGCTGGATGCGACGGACGCCATACGGGGCGTATCGGGGGCCGAATACATCTCCAACGAAAAGGTGCGCGAACATTACCGGGAGGGCGACATACGCGACGTGGGATACGACACCAATGTCAATTACGAACTGCTGGCGAGCCTGCGGCCCGACATCGTATTCATCTACGGCGTAGGAGGAGAGAACACCGCTGTGACCGACAAATTCCGCGAACTGCACATCCCGTTCATCTACATCGGAGAATATATGGAGACCACGCCGCTTGGCAAGGCGGAATGGCTCGTCCCCTTCGGCGAACTCACCGACCGAAGGGAGGAGGCCGCCGCACTCTTTACGGACATCGAGACACGGTACGATTCGCTGCGGATGCGGGCGGCCGCCTTCGCCGAACGTCCCTCGGTCATGCTGAACGCCCCCTACCGCGACGTATGGTTCGTGCCGGGCGACCGGAGCTACATGGTACGGCTCATCGAGGATGCGGGCGGCCGCTACATTTTCGCCGGGGAGGAAAGTTCCGTCAGCCGGCCCATAAGCGGCGAGGCCGCCTATCTGGCCGCACGGCAGGCCGATGTCTGGCTGAATCCCAACCAGGCAGGGAACATCGGCGAACTCAAGACACAGAATCCTAAATTCACCGATATCCGCTGCGTGGAACAGCGGCGCGTTTACAACTGTACGCGCAGGAAGACTCCGGGCGGAGGAAGCGACTTCTGGGAGTCGGGAGCGCTGCACGCCGACCGCGTACTGCGGGATATCATCCTCTGCCTGCACCCCGAAGCGGCCGTACCGGACGAAGAGGGCATGTATTACTTCGAACGGCTCGAATAGTCCCGTCAAGGCGCCCGGGAGGCCCTCGGCGCCCGTGTCAGGGCAGAACGAACAGCGAAGCAACCACACTTACAGAACCGCACGGACATTGAAAAGGAGAACCGCCATACTGATGCCGGCCGTCACCATGCTGACGCTGCTGCTGCTGCTGGCCGACATGGCCGTCGGTTCCACATCCATTCCGCTGAAGGAGCTGTGGCGCAGCCTGACGGGAAACGGTTCGGACGAAAGTATCCGCTACATCATCCTGAATTTCCGTATTCCCAAAGCGGTGACGGCGCTCCTTTCGGGCGCAGCGCTCTCGGCCGTCGGACTGCAGATGCAGACCCTCTTCCGCAATCCGCTGGCAGGCCCCTATGTCCTCGGCGTCAGTTCCGGCGCAAGCCTCGGCGTGGCGCTCTTCACACTCGGAATGCCCCTGCTGGGCATCTCCGCCTCGTCGGTCTGGTGGGGAGGCATCGGCGCAGTAGGCGCCGCATGGGTGGGAGCAGCCACCATCCTGCTCATCATCATGGCCGTCACCACCCGCATCAAAGATATCATGGCGATACTCATCATGGGCATGATGTTCGGGAGCGCCGCCACCGCAATCGTCGAGATACTTCAATACATGAGCCCCGAAGGGGCCGTGAAATCCTATGTGGTATGGACGATGGGAAGCCTCGGAGGGGTGCTGCTCTCCGAACTGCGGATACTCGTCCCCGTCCTCGCCGCGGGACTCGCCCTCTCCGTATCGCTTATCAAGCCGCTCAACATGCTGCTGCTGGGCGAGAACTACGCCCGCACCATGGGACTCGACATCCGGGCCACGCGGCTCCGCATCTTCGCATCGACCATCCTCCTGGCCGGAACAGTGACCGCCTACTGCGGCCCCATCAGCTTTCTGGGTCTCGCCGTACCGCACATCGTCCGCATGGCCTTCCGGGAGGCCGACCACCGCATCCTCATGCCTGCCTCGATGGTCTGCGGCGGCGGCATCATGCTGCTGTGCGACCTGGCCTCGCAGCTGCCGTCCTCCGACATGACGCTGCCGATAAACACCGTTACCGCCTTCATCGGCATCCCCGTTGTCATCGCGGTGATATTCCGCACACGCAAAAACGCCTGAAGATGGAGTACGAAAGGATAAATACCGTACAGCTCCACGGCCTCACGCTCGGTTACCGCGACCGGGTGCTCTTCACGGATGCCGGCATCGGGTTCGGCTGGGGGGAGTTCACCGCCCTTATCGGTCGGAACGGTACGGGCAAAAGCACCCTGTTGCGCACCATCGCCGGGCTTTCCAGACCGCTGGCGGGCCACATCACCGTCAACGGACGAAGGACGGACGAAATGTCGCGGCGCGAGATAGCGGCCACGATTGCCTTCGTCTCCACCGAGGAGGTGAAGGTGGAGAACCTGAAGGTATCGGACGTCGTAGCACTGGGCCGCGCCCCCTATACCAACTGGGTAGGCTCGCTGACCGAAAACGACCGAGCGAAGGTAACGCACGCGCTCGCGCTCGTCGGAATGCAGGAGTTCACCGCCAAGGGCATCGACACGCTCAGCGACGGTGAGAGGCAACGGGTGATGATAGCACGCGCCCTCGCGCAGGACACCCCCATCATCCTGCTTGACGAACCGACCGCATTCCTCGACCTGCCCAACAAATACGAAATCGGCCTACTCCTGCGCCGCCTCGCCCACGATGAGGGAAAATGCATCGTCTTCTCGACGCACGACCTGGCCATCGCGCTGGAACTGTGCGACACAATAGCCCTGCTCGAAGGCGGACGGTTCCATTACGGCACGACCGACATGCTCGTCGAAAGCGGCGACCTGGGCAGGCTGTTCCGGGACACCGCCCTGACATTCGACCCGGATACCCGCAGCGTCAGGCTCCGCGGCGAATAGCAAGCCTTCCCCGCCGGCCTGCCCCCCCCCGGCGGGGTTTTCATATTTGCGGGGAAATCGCTACATTTGCAGGCTACGAAACAAACAACACGGATAAACCATGTTCGAGAACTTAACCGACAGGCTGGAGAGGTCTTTCAAGATACTGAAGGGCGAAGGACGGATTACCGAAATCAACGTTGCCGAAACGCTCAAGGAGATACGCCGCGCGCTCATCGACGCCGACGTGAACTATAAGGTAGCCAAGACCTTCACCGACGAGGTAAAGCAGAAGGCCCTCGGCGCCAACGTGCTGACCGCCGTCAAGCCGGGGCAGATGATGACCAAGATAGTCCGTGACGAACTTGCCCTGCTCATGGGCGGTACGGCCTCGGACATCAATCTCGACGGCCGACCGGCCGTCATCCTCATCGCCGGCCTGCAGGGTTCCGGTAAGACCACCTTCTCCGGCAAGCTCGCCAACCTGCTGAAGAGCAAGCGAAGCCGCAGCGTCCTGCTCGTCGCGGGCGACGTCTACCGACCTGCAGCCATCGAACAGCTGAAGATACTCGGCCAGCAGGTAGGCGTGGAGGTCTACACCGAAGAGGGCAACAAGAACCCGGTGGAGATAGCGGAGAACGCCATAAAATATGCCCGTGGCAAGAACATCAACACCGTCATCGTCGATACGGCCGGCCGCCTGGCGGTGGACGAAGCGATGATGGAGGAGATAGCGGCCGTCAAGAGAGCCGTCAAGCCCTCCGAGACCCTCTTCGTGGTGGATGCCATGACGGGACAGGATGCCGTGAACACTGCCAGAGAGTTCAACGAACGACTGGATTACGACGGCGTGGTGCTCACGAAGCTCGACGGCGACACCCGCGGCGGTGCAGCCATTTCCATCCGTTCGGTGGTCAACAAACCGCTGAAGTTCATCTCGTCGGGCGAAAAGATGGATGCCCTCCAAGTGTTCCATCCGGAACGCATGGCCGACCGTATTCTCGGTATGGGCGATATCGTGTCGTTCGTGGAACGCGCCCAGGAGCAGTACGACGAGGAGGATGCCCGCCGGCTGAAAAAGAAGATTGTCAAGAACCAGTTCGACTTCAACGATTTCCTCGACCAGATAGCCCAAATCAAGAAGATGGGCAACATGAAGGACCTGATGGGCATGATACCCGGTGTCGGCAAGGCCATCAGAGACATCGAGATTTCGGACGACATGTTCAAGCAGACCGAGGCCATCATCCACTCGATGACACCCGCCGAACGCAGCAATCCGGAAATCATCAACCCCAGCCGCAAGGAACGCATCGCCAAAGGGAGCGGAACGACGCTTGCCGAGGTAAACAAGCTGCTCAAACAGTTCGACCAGACGCGCAAGGTGATGAAGTCCGTCGCCACGATGAAGCCGGGTATGGCCAAAGGGCGCCGCAAGTAATCCGTACACGGAAGCCCGCCTGCCGCCGCACGGCGGAGTGCTGTACACACAACCCAACAGAACAATTCTCCATGGCGATATCGCCATGGAGAATTGTTCTATGAAGGCCGTTCCATCGGACCGCAGGCTTCCGGCGAAAACCGCCGTTTCCGTCAAAAACGCCTCCGCAGGTATCCTGAATCTGCGATAATTTGCTACTTTTGCCATAAAGGGAAGGGCACGATGCCTTCCGTAAAAAGAGAGTCCATGCAATTGACGGAAGAAGAACTGTTGGTGGAATCGGATGAAGACCTCGAGATAGGGGCGTCGCTTTCGGTCGGTCTCGACGACCGCAATCGCATGGTCGTTCAACTGGAGTACGTGTATTACGACGACCATCGGAGAGACAACACCCTGTATGCCCTCCTTGACCAGGAGGAGACGACAACGCTGGCGGACAGGCTGCACGTTTCGACCGCCGAGCTGCCGGCAACGCTGCGCAAGCATTTCGACGACCATCCCGTCCTTCCGCCTCCCTCCTATGTGAAAGGCCAGTTCAAAGAGGTACTCGATTTCCTCATCGACTGCGGCGCCCGCTACCGTCTGTACGAGACATAACGGTCCCTTACCGGCCACACCCATTCGATATTCGCAATAACTATGACAGACAAAAAAGAACGACCCGCACACGACGCATACGACATCGTCCCGGCCAAAGCGGCCGACTATCCGATGCTGGTCGACATTTGGGAGGCATCGGTCCGGGCGACGCACACGTTCCTCGCCGAAGCAGACCTGCAACGGCTCCGCAGCCGACTCGCTACGGACTATTTTCCCGCCGTCGAACTCCACATGCTTCTCACCGACGGCCGACCTGTCGGATTCGCCGGCCTGTCGGGCGACAACCTCGAAATGCTCTTCGTACATCCCGATTTTTTCGGCCGCGGACTGGGACGGGCATTGCTCTCCTTCGCCATCCGCGAAAAGGGGGTGACACGAGTGGATGTCAATGAACAGAACAAACGGGCGGAGGGCTTCTACCGGGCACACGGCTTCCGCACGACCTCGCGCGACGAAACCGACGCCGACGGACTTCCCTACCCCATACTGCACATGGCCCTGCGGCAGTAGCCGCAGTCCCCGGCCGCACACCCTCTGTTCTCCGGCGGCCGGCAAAGAGTTCCCGCCGCAACCGAAAAAAACGGATTCCGTGTACTCCGGTACATGCACCGTTACCGACACATATCCCCGAAGCCGCCCCTCCGGTCATTCCGGCACCGGACTGCAAACGGCAAAAACCCGCTCCGCCGTATCAATCTCCCGAAGATACGTTACCCTCTTCCGGTCTCTTGGTCGCACAAGGAGGACAACCCCGGCAATTAAACCGCTCGTCAACAGTATGTTCCATACATGAACCCGCATGGCACGACCGTTCCTTTCAAAAGAAAACTAAAAAATATAGTTTAAAAACTAAATACATTAGTTGCACACAAAATTCTTTTAGTTATCTTTGTTCCATACGACCGGGAACACCACGGCAGTCGGGTTTCGGCCACATGAATTCCGGGGACAGGCCATCCGCCGGATACCGCTCCCGGCAAACCGCAAAACGACGCACAACCATGGAAAAACTGACACGCAGAGAAGAAGAAATCATGACCCGTTTCTGGGAACGGGGCGCCTTGTTCGTCAAAGAGCTGCAAGAGCTTTATGCCGAACCGAAGCCCCATTTCAATACGCTCTCCACCATGGTACGGGGGCTCGAAGCCAAAGGGTTCCTCTCTCACCGCGCCTACGGCAATACCTATCAATACTACCCGCTCGTCACCGAGGAACAGTTTCGCAGCGGCACGCTCCGGGGCGTCATCAGCAAATACTTTCACGACTCCTACTTAAACGCCGTATCGACCCTCGTCCGCGAGGAGAAAATCTCCGTGGAAGAACTGCGGGAGTTGATAGAAAGAATAGAAAAAGGAAAGGAATAGCCATGCAAGCGTTTATTTGGTACCTGCTCAAGGTCGGCATCTGTATCGCGGCATTCTGGCTGCTTTACAGGCTCCTCCTCAGCCGCGACACCTTCCACAGCCTCAACCGGGCGGTACTCCTCGCCTCGACGGTGCTCGCTTTCCTCATTCCGGCCGGATTCGTCACCCTTCCCGCCGAGGCCTCCGGTCCCGAACCCTATACCGCCATCACCCCCATCGGAGACGAATTCCGAACCGACCGTATCCGAACGGCTCCGACACCCGAACCGCTCGCGGAGCCACAGGCGGCGGAACCGGACAGGCCCGTATCCGCCGAACACCGCCCGCTCCTCCCGACGCTCATCGCCTGCCTCTTCTGGAGCGGTGCGGCGGTCTCGCTGCTGCGCATGCTGGCCTCCGTCACCGAAATCCTCCGAACGGTACGCGCCGGCGAACGAACGCGCCTCGACAGGCATACCGTGCTCGTACATACAGCGGACCATACCGTACCGTTCAGCTGGATGCGCTACATCGTCCTCCCGCGCAGCGACTGCGGGAACCACGAAGAACAGATTATCGCCCACGAACGGGCACACCTCCGCCTCGGCCACTCCTGGGATTTGCTTCTGCTCGACGCGGCGGGATGTCTGCAATGGTTCAATCCCTTCATGCGGCTCCTGAGACGGGAGCTGCAGGACATACACGAATACGAAGCGGACCGCGCCGTACTGCGGGCCGGATTCAATCCGAAAGAATACCAAATGCTTCTGATAAAGAAGGCCGCCGGCGCTGGCCGCTATTCCGTTGCCGACGGCCTCGGTCACAGTAACCTCAAAAAAAGAATTACCATGATGCTCAAAAAAGATTCCGAGTCACGCGCCCGCTGGAAAGTCCTCGCCATGCTGCCGCTCGCATGCCTCGCCCTCACCGCATTCGCCCAAAGGGAATGCGGCAAAGATAACATTATTTACACGGACGAATCCCATATCACCCTGGAGTATCCATCCGCAGAAGGCACCGTATCGAAGCAACTCCATGTTCTTTTCAACGATAGCAAAACCCCTGCACGATACCTTTGCGCCGATTTAAGTTTCAACCGTTTCGCCGACATACACACGGCCACACTCACTGTGCGACCGACGAATTGGGCCGACCGGACCTACAACCCCAACCGTTTCTACATCGCCCTTGACCGAACAAGAGAACCGAAAGCGTACGACGATATCTTCGATATCGTCCGGGAATATGCGCCGGAACTCTATGCGACCATCCCGACCGAATATCTGCAATACCCCATCCCATCGGAACTGCGATTCAACAAAGGCTGGTACACCCTGCAGCTCCACATAGGAGGCGGAGATACCAAGAACACCCTGCAGCAATATAATAACATCATTACACTCGAATCCGAAGCCAAAGAGGACGGAAATCCGGCGCTGCAATACACCTACGTAACCATTCCTACCCAGACGATACGCATGGATACGGAAGGAAACTCCTATATCGACGATACACCTATCCCCTTCGCACAACTGGAGAACGCCTTGCTTACCCGGTTTGCCGAACAGGGAGTGCTTCTCTCCGACGAAGACGTTTTCTTTAACAACCTTTATGTTATCACCGACGATAAGACCCAATGGAAAGACTTTCTGCGCATCAAAACAGCCCTTGAAAAGGACAGCGACTACCTATGGTCTGTAGGACTCGCCGATGACATGAGTTTTTGGGGTGGAGTCAACCAGCATATCGAAACCTCTCCTTATCTATCGTATCCGCAAGCTTCTGGAATACACGTTCCCTATTATGCCTATTTCAACCCTCAAGGGTCGGTTGAAGCAGCACGCAATCACCTGATAGAAATAACAGTCACAGGCAACAACATTGCCGTGAACGGAAAAAAGAGCCGCCTTCAAAGACTCTCCCGAGACCTCATGCGGGAAGCGGAACGGAACGGCTTTCCGATGAGCGAAATGATGATAGGCATTTGGCCTGCCCACAATGCGGAAGTCGGCACGGTGCAGGCTGTCCGATACGAAGCGAGTCGCCTGACGCCCAAATACCTCGTACTGGTCGTCGAAGATTACGGCAAGGGCGGAGAAATCGTCCGGGTAAACGGCCAGTCCTGACCGTTCCCGCCGATATTCGGAACGACTTCAGTTTGTGTTGCCCCTTCAGGGAAGCGGTTTCCCGCATGACGCCGAGACGGCATATCGGAAACGAACGCCCCGGCGGATTGATACGGTCTGCCGGGACGTATTTGTCGGGACAACCGTACGGTCGGCGACACACCCGAAGAGTGCACGTACTTACCCGTTCCGCATCGGACCGACACGAAACACCGCACGGCAAGGAAATACGGACTCGGACCGCCGTACCGGCGACACGCAGTCCGTTCCGCATCGGCAAAACCTCCATGCAGGCACCGCAGGACAATCGTGCGGAACGACCGCATCGCTCCCGGCAAATGCAGGATTCGGCGCTACGAAAGCCTCCCATATCCCGTGCAGCCGAAACGATACGCGTACCATCGGAACGCTACCGCAACCACAGTTGTTAACGGAACTACCCGGAACAATGACCGGAACGCAACAACGGCAGGCAAACGCTATATTCCGTGCGACAGCGGCGGCGGAACCGCACCCGAAAGGTCCGCTCCGCCCCACTCCTGCGCGATATAATCGAGCGTAGCATTGATTTCGTTCACATCGGTCAGCGTAACCAACTGCAGCCGGGTAGGCTTGAAATCGGGCAGTCCCTTGAAATAATTGGACAGATGGCGGCGCATTTCCAGCACTCCGACCCGTTCGCCTTTCACCTCGACCGATTTGGCCAGGTGCCGTTTGGCGATTTCCACCCGTTCGCAGACGGAGGGTTGCGGAAGCAGTTCGTCCGTATCGAGGTAGTGCCTTATCTCGCGGAATATCCACGGGCGGCCATAGGTGGCACGTCCTATCATCACCCCGTCCACGCCGTAGCGGTCAAACGCCTCCGCCGCCCGCTGCGGCGAATCGATGTCGCCGTTGCCTATGACGGGTATCTTCATCAGCGGATTGTTCTTCACGCGTCCTATCAGCGTCCAGTCCGCCTCCCCCGTGTACATCTGGGCCCGCGTGCGGCCGTGGATGGTGAGCGCGGCGATGCCCGCGTCCTGCAAACGCAGGGCTATCTCCTCGATGTTCCTGTGCTCCTCGTCCCAGCCCAGACGCGTCTTCACCGTCACCGGTACCTTCACCGCCTCCACAATCCGCCGTGTCATCTCCACCATCAGCGGCACGTCGCGCATCATACCGCTCCCGGCTCCGCGGCCCGCTATCTTGCGGACAGGACAACCGAAATTGATGTCGATGACATCCGGACGGGCCGCCTCGGCGATGCGGGCCGATTCGACCATCGGTTCTATCAGATGACCGTAAATCTGTATTCCCACCGGACGCTCCCCGTCGCTGATATTGAGTTTCGCCACTGACTTCGCCCCTTCGCGCACGAGCCCGTCCGAGGAGATGAACTCCGTATAGACCATGTCCGCCCCGAAACCCTTGCACATGTAACGGAACGAGGGGTCGGTCACATCCTCCATCGGTGCGAGGAAGAGGGGCCGCTCGCGGAATTCTATCCCGGCTATCTTCATTTTCGCATGCTATTTACCGGTACAAAGATAATCCGCCGGGCGGTAAAAAGGAAAAATGCGTATCTTTGTCTTTCAATCCGCCGCGACAGCGGACGAACAGATTTCCGACATGAACATAGAAAACTACATCGAACAGGCCGCCGCCCGCGCAGTGGAACGCCTCTACCCGCAGGCCGCCGGCGCCCCCATCCAGATACAGCGCACCCGCAGGGAGTTCGAGGGCGACTATACGCTCGTGGTATTCCCCCTGCTCAAGGCGAGCCGCAAGGCACCCGAAGCCACGGCAGCGGAGATTGGCGAGGCACTCGTTGCCGGCGACAACGGTATCGAATCGTACAACGTAGTCAAAGGCTTCCTGAACATGACGCTACGCCGCAGCTTCTGGAATGAGAAAATTGCGGAAATCGCGTCGGACGACCACTTCGGATACGGAGAACCGACCGGCCGCACCGTCATGGTGGAATATTCATCGCCCAACACCAACAAGCCCCTCCACTTGGGGCACATCCGCAACAACCTGCTCGGTTATTCGGTAGCGGAGATTCTGAAGGCGTGCGGCAACCGGGTCATCAAGGCCAACCTCGTGAACGACCGCGGCATCCACATCTGCAAAAGCATGCTGGCATGGCAGAAGTTCGGCGGTGGGGAAACGCCCGCCTCGAGCGGCATGAAGGGCGACCATCTGGTAGGAAAATACTACGTGGAATTCGACCGCCACTACAAGGAGGAGGTCCGAGAGCTCGTCGCACAGGGCCAGAGCGAGGAAGAGGCGAAGCGCAATGCTCCCATCATGCGCGAGGCGCAGGAGATGCTGCGCCGCTGGGAGGCGAAAGAGCCGGAAACCTATGCCCTGTGGGAGACCATGAACGGCTGGGTGTACGACGGCTTCGACAAAACCTACGCCGCGCTGGGCATCGACTTCGACAAGACCTATTACGAATCGCAGACCTACCTGCTGGGCAAGGAGCTGGTGGAAGAGGGACTCCGCAAAGGGGTCTTCTACCGCCGTCCCGACAACTCGGTGTGGATAGACCTCACCGCCGACGGGCTGGACGAAAAGCTGCTGCTGCGCGGCGACGGCACCTCGGTCTACATGACGCAGGACCTCGGCACGGCCTACCGCCGTTTCGAGGACAACCGCCTCGACGAACTCATCTACGTGGTGGGCAACGAGCAGAATTACCACTTCCAGGTCCTCAAACTCGTACTGAAAAAGCTCGGCTACGAGGCATGGAGCGACCACATCTTCCACCTCTCCTACGGCATGGTGGAACTGCCCGAAGGAAAAATGAAGTCGCGCGAAGGAACGGTCGTGGATGCCGACGACCTGATTGAAGATATGGTATCGACCGCCATGGAGATGTCGCGCGAACTGGGCAAGCTGGACGACGCCACCCCCGAAGAGGCCGCCGACATCAGCCGCATGGTGGGACTCGGGGCACTCAAATACTTCATTCTCAAGGTTGACCCCAAGAAGACCATGCTTTTCGACCCGCGCGAATCCATCGACTTCAACGGCAATACGGGGCCTTTCATCCAGTACACCCATGCACGCATCTGCTCGGTGCTGCGCAAGGCCGGAGAGGCCGGCATCGCCTATGCGAACGACCATGCCGACGTACCGCTCGTGGCGGAGGAGATTGAACTCATCAAGACGCTCGACGAATTCCCGGCCACTGTGCGGCAGGCGGGCGACACCTATTCGCCCTCGGTCATTGCCAACTATATCTACGACCTGGCCAAATCATACAACGGCTACTATCACGACCACTCCATCCTGCGCGAGGAGAACGAGGCCGTCCGTGCTTTCCGGCTTCGCCTGAGCTGCGAGGTGGCCCGCGTCATCCGGCGCGGCATGCGCCTGCTCGGCATCGAAGTCCCGGAAAGAATGTAAAACACAGATGCCGTCCGGAAAAAGGCAGCCGGGGAACAGTTCCGTTGTTCCCCGGCTGCCTTTTTCGGTTCCGGACACCGGATGTCCGTTTCCCATTCTTTATTGTGAAAAAGCCCCTCTCGCGTCCTCCGGGAGACTCCGGCACGTCAGAATTCCCCGTTGAACGCCTTGGCCATCTGCTCGGCCATCTGGTCGAGTCCCTGCTGCAACTTGGACCCTATCATCATCTTCATCACCATGTTGAGCTTGGCATGCAGCACCAGCCGCATACGCGTATCGTAATCGCCCACCTGCTTGAGCTGTATCCAGAACGTAAAATCGAGCGGCGAACGTTCGTCGCCGGTCACCTTGACATAGTCATTCGGTACCTTGTCCACCATCCGCAGACGCATCGTCATCCCCTTTACCTTGAACGAACAGCTCGTCTCGTCCGCCGTCCAATCCTCGACATGTCCCTGCACGACGGGGGTAAAATTGTTGAAGTCGCTGATTACCGAATAAATCTGCTCCGCCGGACGGCGTATCTGCTGTTGCCGGCTTTCGTATTTTTCCATAAAATTTGCAGTATTGCGCTTTAATGCGTTATTTTGCAACAGATTAAAAGCCCATGCAGATAATCTGGTACGAAAATAAAGCATTGGTATTCAAATCGGGTGATGCCGAAGCGGACATTCCCTGCGTTCGCGGCGGCACAGGCTCCGACTTGAGCCCCGCAAATTTGCTGCAAAAATTCGACAATAACAACATCCTCTACGTATTGTCGGAGAACCCCCGACACGCCTTCGAAACTTTCCTCAGCCACACGACCGTCGTGGAGGCCGCCGGCGGAGTCGTCGAAGACGGCACCGGGCGCATCCTCATGATGCGGCGACGCGGTTGGTGGGACCTTCCCAAAGGACACGTCGAAAAGGGAGAAAGCCATGAAGAGGCCGCCCTGCGCGAAGTGGCCGAAGAGACGGGGCTGCGGCAGGTGCGGCTGCTCGGTCCGCTGACGACGACCCGGCACTTTTACCGCATGCACGGACGCTGGGAGACGAAATGCACCTGGTGGTACGGGATGCGGTGCGAGGGAGACGAAACGCCCGTTCCGCAGACCGAGGAGGATATCACGGAAACGAGATGGATGCAGGGTACGGAGCTGTGGCAGGCGGTTGCCGGCAGCTACGGAACGATACGGGAGGTCTTCGACGCCTGGACAAAAAAGGAGTGACCCCCACCGGCGAACGGCGGACGGGACATGGGAAACAACCACAAAACGAACAACAAATACCAAGGGAAAATGAAATTCACAACGAAAACACTGGCGTTACTTATGGCAGCAGCGGTAACAGTATCCTGCTCGGGCGACGGTTCCCGCAAGAACCAAATCGTACCGCTCGACATCGACAGCAACATGACCGAAGCCGAAATCCGGGCGGGAATACTCACTCCGGAGGTCATGTGGAAAATGGGACGCGTGGGCGAGAGCGTACTGTCGCCCGACGGCAAGAGCGTGGTTTACAGCGTGACATGGTATAACATGCAGGAGAACCGCGGCCTGTCACACCTCTATCTCATGCCCTCGGAGGGCGGCGAGCCCCAACAGCTCACCGTCGATGCGGTCTATGACCACTCGCCCCAGTGGAGTGCCGACGGCAAGACCATCTACTTCCTCAGCGACCGTACCGGCGAAGGTCAGATATGGGCCATCGGTACCAACGGCAAGAGGATACATCAGGTATCCGATATAAAAGGCGGCATCGAAGGATTCGGCATCGCCCCGAAAGGTGACCATTTTTATTACGTACAGAACGTACACGTAGCCGACATCGAATCGAAGGACGTCTATCCCGACCTCGACAAATCGAAGGGCCTCATCTACAACGACCTCATGACGCGCCACTGGGACTATTGGGACAGGGGTTACTACAAACACGTATTCGTCGGCAAATTCGACGGCAAGGAGGCCCATGCCGGCAAGGACATCATGCCCGGCGAAGCATGGGACGCACCGCTGGCCCCCTACTTCGACATGAAGGAAATCTCGTGGAACAACGCCGGCACGCAGCTCGCCTACACCTGCAAGAAGATGACCGGTACGAAATACGCACAGTCCACCGATTCGGACATCTTCGTCTACGACGTGGCGAAAGGTACCGTCACCAACATCAACAAGGCAGGAACACCCGACGACCCGCGCCTGAAAATCGCCCCGGCTTTCCCCGGCTACGACAAATACCCCGTATTCTCGCCCGACGACCGTTACATCGCCTTCCAGAGCATGCGCCGTCCGGGCAACGAATCGGACAAGGACCGTCTCTTCGTATGGGACAGCACGGACGGTTCGTTCCGCGACCTGACCGAAGCCTTCGATTACAACTCCTACAATCTCGTATGGAAAGATAACGGCACCATCCTCTTCCTTTCGCCCATCGAAGCCACCCGCCAGCTCTGCTCGGTGAATGTCGAGGGCATACCTGCCGTAGAGGTCATCACGCGCGGCGACCACGACATCACCGCCTTCACCTATTCCAACGGCGTATGCGTCGCGGAAAAGGTGAGCATCTCGCAGGGAACGGAGCTCTACCGCGTGGACAACGGCGCCCTCAACCAGCTGACCTTCGTGAACAAGCACATCTACGACAACGTGAAGATGGGCGAAGTACAGAAACGCTGGATAGCGACCACCGACGGCAAGAAGATGCTGACATGGGTGATACTTCCCCCCGACTTCGACCCGAACCAGAAGTACCCCACCCTGCTCTATTGCCAGGGCGGCCCGCAGGACGTGGTGAGCCAGTTCTGGAGCTACCGCTGGAACTTCCAGCTCATGGCCGCCCAGGGCTATGTGGTCGTAGCCCCGAACCGCCGCGGCGTACCTTCGTTCGGACAGGAGTGGCTCGACCAGATTTCGGGTGATTACAGCGGCCAGAACATCCGCGACTACCTCAGCGCCATCGACGACGTGGCCCGGGAACCGTGGGTAGACCGCGACCGTCTCGGATGCGTCGGCGCAAGCTACGGCGGTTACTCGGTATATTACCTCGCCGGGCAGCACGAAGGCCGGTTCAAGGCATTCATATCGCACTGCGGCATCTTCGACTTCGACAGCATGTACGGCTCGACCGAGGAGCTCTTCTTCATCAACAACGATTACGGCGGCCCCTACTGGAACAAGGAGAACGCCGTGGCACAGCGTTCCTACGCCCACTCGCCGCACCGCTTCGTACAGAACTGGGATACTCCTATCCTCATCATCACGGGCCTCAACGACTTCCGTATCCCCTATACCCAGAGCCTGGAGGCCTTCACGGGCGCACGGGTACAGGGCATACCGGCCCGCTTCGTAGCGTTCGAAAACGAAAACCATCAGGTTTTCCAGCCCCAGAACTCGCTCGTATGGAACCGCGAATTCTTCGGCTGGCTCGACAAATACGTCAAGGGAGAGCAATAGAGCGCCTCGCGGTCAAAGCCGCAGGACTGATTCCGGAGCGGGCGGACCTTATGGTCCGCCCGCTCTTTTTCCGTCTCCGGAGAGTGTTCCGGAGGGCCCGACGGCCCCCTATTGGTAAGCCGCAAAAAATCGCTAACTTTGCGACGCGGAAAACCGCTTTCCGCAAAGGCGGTACCGCATACGAGAAACGGACATGGCAGACAACAACATACTGAACAGGCTCGACGGCCTGAAACTGAAATTCGAGGAGATAGGGCAGCAGATGACCGACCCCGAAGTGATAGGCGACATGAAGAAATTCGTGCAGCTCAACAAGGAGTACAAAGAGCTGAAGCCCATCATCGAGACGAGCGAACGGTACCGCACGGCGGTGAACAACCTGCGCGAGGCGAAGGACATCCTCGCCAACGAAAAGGATGAAGACCTGCGCGAAATGGCCCGCGAGGAGGTGGCGGAACTCGAACCCGCCATCGACCGGCTCGAAGAGGAAATCAAACTGCTGCTCATTCCCAAAGACCCGCAGGACGAGAAGAACGCTATCGTGGAGATACGCGGCGGCACGGGAGGCGACGAGGCGGCCCTCTTCGCCGGCGACCTGCTGCGCATGTACACCAAATATGCGGAAAGCAAAGGCTGGAAATACGAGATAAACAGCGCTTCGGAGGGAAGTTCGGGCGGTTACAAGGAGGTCGTGATGAAGGTCACGGGCGACAACGTTTACGGAACTCTCAAGTACGAATCGGGCGTACACCGCGTGCAGCGCGTGCCGCAGACCGAAACGCAGGGCCGCGTCCACACCTCGGCCGCATCGGTAGCGGTGCTGCCGGAGGCGGAGGAGTTCGACATCGAGCTGAACATGAACGACATCCGCAAGGACACGTTCTGCTCGTCGGGCCCCGGCGGCCAGTCGGTCAATACCACCTACTCGGCCATCCGCCTGACACACATCCCTACGGGCATCGTCGTACAGTGCCAGGACCAGAAGTCGCAGCTCAAGAACTTCGACAAGGCCCTCGAAGAGCTGCGCACGCGCATCTTCAACCTCGAATACCAGAAGTATCTCGACGAGATAGCAGGCAAGCGCAAAACGATGGTTTCGACGGGTGACCGAAGCGCCAAGATACGCACCTACAACTACCCGCAGGGCCGCGTCACCGACCACCGCATCAACTATACGATATACAACCTCTCGTCGTTCATGGACGGCGACATACAGGATGTCATCGACCACCTGATAGTGGCCGAAAATGCGGAGCGTCTGAAAGAGAGCGAACTCTGACGCTCCGGACAAAGGCGGGAACGGCATGACGGTAAAGCGGACGGCGGCGTCCGCTTTTTATCGTTCGGACAGCACGAAAGGGCAGGGAAAGCCGGCCGGGACATGCCCCGCCGAAGCCCGGCCAAAGCCGCCCGCAACGGTTTATTACCGCTTCGGGCACGCTAAAGCGGCACTCGGTACGTTATTTGATAAACTCCAGGCAATTCGCCACGCTATACTCTGGTATGGAATACACCGAAACAGCGACGATAACAACAGCAGTACAGGGAACGGAGAGGTATGCCGGCTTCCTCGACCTCCTCGGACGCACCTTCAACGAACAGAGCCGGCAGGCCGTCATGGAAGCGTTCGAGATGGCCCGCACCGCCCTCGACGGCATGGTGCGCTACGACGGAACTCCGCTGTTCGACCACTCGGTACGCACGGCCGAAATCGTCATCTCCGAAATAGGGCTCGGACGCAATTCCACCATCTCCACCCTGCTGCACGATGTGGCACGACTGGGACTGGCCGATGCCGACGAGATAGAGAAACGGTTCGGCAGTATCCCGGTCAGCATCCTTGAAGGGCTCAACCTCATCTCGAAGGTACACACCAAGGTGTCCATGTCGCAGGCCGACAACTTCCGCGACCTCATCGTCTCCTACTCCACCGACCCGCGCATCATCCTCATCAAGCTGGCCGACCGGCTGGAGGTCATGCGTTCGCTCGCCATGTTCCCCGAAGGGAAACAGCGGAAGAAGAGTTGGGAGAGCATGAACCTCTACGCACAGATAGCCCACAAACTGGGACTCTATTCCATCAAAAGCGAACTGGAGGACATCGCACTGAAATACCTCGAACCGGAAGATTACGCCTACATCAGCCGCAGGCTGGAAGAGACCGCGGCCGAACGCGACGAATTCATCGCAGGATTCGTCGCCCCGATACGGGAAAGGCTCGACGCGCAAGGTATCCAATACCACATCAAGGGACGCACCAAATCGGTCTACTCCATCTGGCGGAAGATGAAACGCACGGGAGTATCTTTCGACGAAGTGTACGACATCTTCGCCATCCGCATCATCGTGGAGTGTCCGACCGAGAGCGAAAAGCAGCTCTGCTGGAGCATCTACTCGATAGTCACGGACTTCTATACCCCCAATCCCGACCGGATGCGGGACTGGATATCCATCCCCAAATCGAACGGCTACGAATCGCTCCACACCACGGTTGTCACCAAAGACGGCCATTGGGTGGAGATACAGATACGCTCGGAACGCATGGACGAGGTGGCCGAACGGGGCATCGCAGCGCACTGGCGTTACAAAGGGGTGCACGGAAGCGGCAGCCGCAACGACGAATGGCTCGCCCGCCTGCGAGAAATCATGGAGGAAAGCACCAACAAAAGCCAGATAGCGAACAAAATCGACACGGAAAGCACCTCGGAGGAGGTCTTCGTCTTCACCCCTGCCGGCGACCTGCGCAAACTGCCCAAGGGAGCCACGGTGCTCGATTTCGCATTCGACATCCACACCCATGTGGGAGCCGCCTGTACCGGTGCGAAGATAGGCGGACGCAACGTCTCCATCAAGGAGGAGCTGCACAACGGCGACATCGTAAACATCATCACCGCCAAAACGCAGAAGCCCAAAGCCGATTGGCTCAATTACGTCGTGACGGCAAAGGCCCGCAACAAAATCAAGGCGTGCCTGCGCGAAGAGGAGGCCAAAGTGGCCCGGTTCGGACGCGAGGAGCTCGAACGCAAACTGAAAAACTGGAAACTCAGCATTCCGATTGACGATGCGGTCATCGCCCTGACCAAATACTACAAATACAAGACGGGAACGGAGTTCTACGGCGCAATAGCCGACGGGACGATAGACATCGCCGATACGAAAGAGGTCATCGCACGCTACCTCGCCGGGGAGCTTTTCGAACCCAAGGCTAAACCGGCACAGCCCGCAGCCAAACCCGCTCCCGAAAAGGAACAGGAGGGCGATGCGCTGGTCATCGACGAGTCCATCCAGGGGCTCGACTACAAACTGGCCAAGTGCTGCAACCCCATTTTCGGCGACGACATCTTCGGATTCACCACCGTCTCGTCCGGCATCACCATCCACCGCAGCGACTGCCCCAACGCCCGCCGGCTGAAGCAGCAGTATCCCTACCGCGTTCTCGAAGCGCGATGGCGGAGCACCGCCGGACGGAACAGTTTTCTGGCTTCGGTGCGCATCGTGGCAGAAGATACGACCGGCATGGTGAACCGGATTACGGAGGTCGTCTCGGGCGAACTGAAAATCAACATCCGCTCCATGAGTCTGAGCCCGATGCGGGACGGCAAGATTGGCGGGACGATAAACATCGAGGTACCCAGCACGGCCGTCGTCGATATGGTGGCGGCCAACCTGATGAGAATAAAAGGGGTAGAGAAGGCTTACCGCGTCACGCAACAGTGACCGCCCCGCCGAAAATCCCGGCATCTTCCCGTATGTTTCCATATCTACGGGAGAATGCTTATTTTTGTTTGCTGTACCGACAGCGTGCGGCAGAAACAAATTATTGAGAATACGGCAACGGTCCGACCGCTACCCGGCGAGGCATAACACTCCCCGGGTACGGACCGAAACGGCCGAAGACATGACATTAACTTTACCGAAACCGACATCGCCTTATGTGTGGAATAGTAGGATACGTGGGAAGCAAGGACGCTTACCCCATACTGATAAAGGGGCTCCACCGGCTCGAATACCGCGGGTACGACAGTGCCGGCATCGCACTGATAAATCCGGCGGGAAAGCTCAACGTCTACAAATCGAAAGGAAAGGTAACCGAACTCGAACACTTCGTGGAGGACAAGGATACTTCCGGTACGACAGGCATCGCCCATACGCGCTGGGCCACGCACGGAGAGCCCAACGACGTGAACGCCCATCCCCACTATTCGGAGAACGGCTCGATAGCGCTCATTCACAACGGCATCATCGAAAACTACGGGGTACTGAAAGCCATGCTCGCGGAGAAAGGCTACACCTTCCGCAGCGAAACCGACACCGAGGTACTCGTACAGTTCATCGAATACCTGCACACGGAGAACCGGTGCACGCTGTTCGAAGCGGTACAGGCGGCACTGAACCAGGTCATCGGAGCCTATGCCATCGCAGTGCTCGACCGCACCAACAACGATGAAATAATCGCGGCACGCAAGAGCAGCCCGCTCGTGGTAGGCATCGGCGAAGGCGAATACTTCCTCGCCTCGGACGCCACGCCGATTGTGGAGTACGTGAAGGACGTGGTGTATCTCAATGACGGCGAAATTGCGGTCATCAATCGCCACAAACCGCTCAAAGTAGTGAATCTCAACAATATCGAATCAAAAATCGATATCCGCAAGCTGGAGATGAACATCTCGGAGCTCGAAAAAGGCGGTTACCCGCACTTCATGCTCAAGGAAATCTTCGAACAGCCGCGTACCATTACCGACTGCATCCGGGGCCGCATCAACGTGGAGGGCACGAACGTGGTGCTGTCGGGCATCCTCGACAACAAGGAGCGGTTCCTCAATGCCCGGAGAATCATCTTCGTGGCGTGCGGTACGTCGTGGCACGCGGGCCTCATCGGCGAATACCTCTTCGAAGACCTCTGCGGCATCGAGGTAAAGGTCGAATATGCGTCGGAATTCCGCTACCGGAATCCGGTCATCCATTCCGACGACGTGGTGATAGCCATCTCGCAGTCCGGAGAAACGGCAGATACGCTGGCCGCCATCGAGCTGGCCAAAAGCAAGGGGGCTTTCGTCTACGGCATATGCAACGTGGTCGGCTCTTCGATAGCCCGTGCGACACACTCCGGAACCTACATCCACGTCGGACCGGAGATAGGCGTAGCCTCCACCAAAGCCTTTACCGGACAGGTCACCGTACTGGTCATGATGGCGATGATGCTGGCCAAGATGAAAGGACTCATCGACGAGGAGAAGTATCGGGAAGTGCTGCGCGGTCTGATAGCCATGCCCGACAATATCAAGGAGGTACTCGACCAGCACGAACACATCCAATCGGTGGCTTCGATATTCACCTATGCCCGTAACTTCCTCTACCTCGGTCGAGGCTGCAACTATCCCACGGCCATGGAGGGGGCACTGAAACTGAAGGAGATTTCCTACATCCATGCGGAGGGGTGCCCCGCCGCCGAGATGAAGCACGGCACCATCGCGCTCATCGACCAAGAGATGCCCACCATCGTCATTGCGACCAACGGCAGCGTGTACGAAAAGACCATCAGCAATATCCAGGAGATAAAGGCACGCGGCGGCAAGGTCATCGTTGTCGTCACCGAGGGCGACTGCATCGTGGCTGAGATGGCGGACTACTGCATCTGGATACCGAAAACCGCCGAATGCCTCACGCCGCTGCTCTCCTCGATACCGCTGCAACTCTTCGCCTACTACATCGCAGTAAACAAGGGGCGCAACGTAGACCAGCCGCGCAACCTGGCCAAATCCGTGACGGTAGAGTGACGACCGCTGCGGACAACCGAAAGAATCGACTATGGAAACAACCGGAAAAGAAGCGATACAGCCTGAACGGGCCGTCCTCGTGGCGGTCGTCCGGGAGAGGCAGGAGGTGAGCCAGAGCGAGGAGTACCTCGACGAGCTGGAGTTCCTCGCCGAAACGGCCGGCATCACCACCGTGAAACGTTTCATGCAGAAACTCCCCTCCCCCAATTCGCGTACCTACGTGGGTCCCGGCAAGCTGGAGGAGATAGCTGCCTGGACGGCGGAGAACGAAATCGACGTTGTCATCTTCGACGACGAACTGTCGCCCTCGCAGACGCACAACATCGAGAAGGCACTCGGCCGCCGCATCACCGACCGCACGCGGCTCATTCTGGACATCTTCGTCCAGCGGGCACAGACGGCCTATGCCAAGACGCAGGTGAAGCTGGCACAGTACGAATACATGCTGCCACGCCTGACAGGCATGTGGACACACCTGGAACGGCAGCGAGGCGGTACCGGAACACGAGGCGGAGCGGGCGAACGCGAAATCGAGACCGACCGCCGCGTCATCCGCAACAACATCGCCAAACTGAAGGAGGACCTGAAGAAAATCGACCGCCAGATGGCCGTCCAGCGCAGCAACCGCGGCAGCCTGGTACGGGTTTCGCTCGTAGGATACACCAACGTCGGGAAATCCACGCTGATGAACCTGATAAGCAAAAGCGACGTATTCGCCGAGAACAAACTCTTCGCCACGCTCGACACGACCGTGCGCAAGGTGGTGCTCGACAACCTCCCTTTCCTGCTCTCCGACACGGTGGGCTTCATCCGCAAGCTGCCGACGCAACTGGTGGAGTCGTTCAAATCGACGCTGGACGAGGTACGCGAGGCCGACCTGCTGCTCCACGTGGTGGACATTTCACACCCCAATTTCGAAGAACAGATAGCGGTAGTACGGGAGACGCTGCGCGAAATAGGGGCCGGCGACAAACCGGTCTTCATGGTTTTCAACAAGGTGGACGCCTTCCGTTACAAACCGAAAGAGGAGGATGACCTCACGCCCGCCACCCGCGAAAACCTGTCGCTCGACGAGATTAAGCGCAGCTGGATGGCCAAGGGGGATACTCCGTGCATCTTCATCTCGGCCAAAGAGCGGCTCAACATCGACAAGCTGCGGACAGACCTCTACGGTATGGTAAGGGAAATCCATGCGGGACGCTATCCGTTCAACAACTTTTTGTATTAACTTTACCACGACGGTGTTCCGTTCCTGCCGGGACATGCAACACGCTCCGGCAGACGGAAGCCGGCACTTCACACTCCCGCTTAAAACAGAACGGCCATGGTACACATCCTTGACAGAGAGAACACGATACTCAACCGCTTCATCGCGGAGATACGCGATTCCCGCATCCAGAAAGACCGGATGCGGTTCCGCCGCAACCTCGAACGGTTCGGCGAAGTGATGGCTTACGAAATCAGCAAGAGTTTCCACTATTCGCCTCGGACGGTGGAGACGCCGCTCGGCGAAGCCGAAGTGATGCTGCCCGACGAGGAAATCGTACTCGCCACCATCCTCCGTGCCGGCATCCCCTTCCATCAGGGATTCCTCAACTATTTCGACGACGCCTCCTGCGCCTTCGTATCGGCCTACCGCCGGTACAGCAAAGACGGCACGTTCAACATCCGCGTGGAATACGTCTCGGCCGGCGACCTCACCGACAAGACGCTGCTGCTCGTAGACCCCATGCTGGCCACGGGGTCTTCGCTCGTGCTCGCCTACGAGGCGCTCGTGGAGCGCAAGGGAAGGCCGGCGAAACTGCACGTCGCCGCAGGGATAGCGAGCGAGGAGGGCGTCGAGTACGCTCTCAGACACTTGCCTGCCGCCGATACCACCATCTGGTGCGGGTCGGTAGACCAGGAACTCACGGTACACTCCTACATCGTACCGGGATTGGGCGATGCGGGCGACCTCGCATATGGAGCTAAACAGGATGAACTGCAATAGCGGCCTGCCGGTAGCCATCCGCCGGGCAAGACCCGAAGAGCTCGGACAAATCATGGAAATCGTGGCGGATGCCGCCGCTTTCATGCACGCCAACGGCAATCCCGGCCAATGGCGCGACGGCTATCCCAGCCGCGAACGAATCGCCGCCGACATCGCGGGAGGATACTCCCATGCAGCCATCGACGCGACAGGCACGATGGTCGCCACATTCTGTTTCATGCCCTCGCCGGAACCCAACTATGCGACCATCCGCGACGGCGCCTGGCAGGACGGAAGTCCCTACCATGTCATCCACCGCCTGGCCTGTGCGGTACGGGGCCAGGGCATCGCCGCCCGATGCATGGCATGGTGTCTGGAACAGGACCGTCACCTGCGTGCGGATACCCACCGCGACAACATCCCGATGCAGCGTCTGCTGCTTCGGTTCGGTTTCCGTCCGGTCGGCACCGTCTTCGTGGAGGACGGCACACCGCGCATCGCTTTCGAACACAGCGACAACTTCTCTACAAAACAGTAAACGACAGACGTTTCCGTCCTATTCACCGCCCTTTTCTTCTCCATCCGTGACGCCAGCGTCTCCGCAACCGTTGCGCTTTCCGGCACCGACCGACGCGTCGAAAGGTACCGGAGCAAATTCATCACACTCCTTCCCCCGACAAGCGGACACGGAACGGCCGAGACAACGCGCCGTTGCCATTCTCTGCAATTTTATATAACTTTGTGGTTTCAAAGATTCGTAGCATATATGAGCAGCAGAAAATTCAACGAGTACAAGGGGCTCGACCTGCCGCAACTGGGCAGGGAAGTCCTCGAAGTGTGGGACAGAGAGAACACGTTCGGACGCAGCATCACCGAACGCGAAGGAGCACCGGCTTTCATCTTCTACGAAGGGCCGCCTTCGGCCAACGGACTCCCCGGCATCCACCACGTCCTCTCGCGTACCATCAAGGATACTATCTGCCGCTACAAAACCCAGCAGGGCTATCTCGTCCGCCGGAAGGCGGGATGGGATACCCACGGCCTGCCTGTCGAACTGGGCGTGGAGAAGAAGCTCGGCATCACGAAAGAGGACATCGGCCACAAGATATCCATCGAGGAGTACAACCGTACCTGCCGTGAAGCGGTGATGGAGTTCACCGGCGTCTGGGAGGAGCTCACCCGCAAAATGGGATATTGGGTGGACATGAAACACCCCTACATCACCTACGAAAACAAATATATCGAGACGCTGTGGTGGATGCTGAAACAGCTTTTCGATAAGGGCCTGCTCTACAAGGGATATACGATACAACCTTACTCGCCTGCCGCGGGTACGGGCCTCAGCAACCACGAGCTCAACCAGCCGGGATGCTACCGCGACGTGAAGGACACGACCTGCACGGCGCAGTTCGAAATCATCCGCGACGAGCGGAGCGAATTCCTGTTCGATGACGCACAGGGTACGCTCTACTTCCTCGCATGGACCACGACGCCCTGGACGCTGCCCTCCAACACGGCGCTCGCCGTGGGCGACAACATCGAATACGTGCGTGTGAAATGCCTCAATCCCTACACGCAGCAGCCCCAGACGGTCATTCTCGCCAAAGAACTGCTTCCAGCCTATTTCACTCCGAAGATGGAGGGAACGTACAGCATCGGGGAACGGATTTACAAGGGTTCGGAACTGGTCGGAATACGCTACCGGCAGCTCATCGACTGGGTGAAGCCGATGGGCGACGCCTTCCGCGTCATCTCCGGCGACTACGTGACCACGGTGGACGGTACGGGCATCGTACATATCGCCCCCACGTTCGGCGCCGACGACGACCGCGTAGGTAAACAAGCGGGCATCGTGCCGATGTACGTCGTAGACAGGGCGGGCAAGAACCAGCCCATGGTGGACCGCCGCGGCCGTCTGTTCCGCATCGAGGACATGGACCCCGACTTCGTTGCGAAATACGTCGATGCGGAACGCTACCGCGAATGGGCCGGCCGTTTCGTGAAGAACGCCTACGACCCGTCCCTCGGTCCGGACGACCCCACGCTCGACATCGACATAGCCGTCATGCTCAAGGGCGAAGGCAAGGCGTTCAAGATAGAAAAACACACCCACTCCTATCCGCACTGCTGGCGCACGGACAAACCCGTGCTTTACTACCCGCTGGATTCGTGGTTCATCCGGACGACGGCCCTGCGGGAAAGGCTCATGGAGCTCAATGATACCATCGACTGGAAACCCGCCTCGACCGGGACGGGCCGTTTCGGGAAGTGGCTCGAAGGGCTCGTGGACTGGAACCTCTCCCGTTCCCGCTTCTGGGGCACGCCGCTGCCGATATGGGCAACGGAAGACCGCTCCGAACTCAAATGCATCGGTTCGGTAGCGGAGCTGCGCGCGGAAGCGGAGAAAGCCGTAGCCGCGGGAGTCATGAAAAGCAACCCGCTGGCGGCGTTCCGCGAAGGAGACTTCTCGGAGGAGAACTACAACATCTTCGACCTGCACCGCCCCTATGTGGACGACATCGTCCTTGTATCGGACAAGGGCGAACCCATGCGGCGCGAAAGCGACCTCATCGACGTCTGGTTCGACAGCGGCGCCATGCCCTATGCCCAGGTGCATTATCCGTTTGAAATCAGCCGCGAAGAGTTCCTGAAACGCTTCCCGGCGGACTTCATCGCCGAAGGAGTGGACCAGACGCGGGGATGGTTCTTCACGCTACATGCTCTGGCCGCCATGCTCTTCGATTCGGTCGCCTTCCGGAACATCATCTCCAACGGTCTGGTGCTCGACAAAAACGGCAACAAAATGAGCAAGCGGCTCGGCAACGCCGTAGACCCGTTCGACATAATGGACAAATACGGGCCGGACGCCGTGCGCTGGTACATGATATCCAATTCGCAGCCGTGGGACAATCTCAAGTTCGACCCGGAAGGGGTGGATGAAGTACGGCGCAAATTTTTCGGTACGCTCTACAACACCTACAGTTTCTTCGCCCTCTATGCCAACGTAGACGGCTTCAACGGTCAGGAACCGGAAATACCCGTGGCCGAACGCCCCGAAATTGACCGGTGGATAATCTCGCTGCTCAACACGCTCGTGCGGGAGGTGAGCGACAGACTGGAGGATTTCGACCCCACGCCTGCAGCACGCCTCATTCAGGAGTTCGTCGGCGAGAACCTCTCCAACTGGTACGTACGACTGAACCGCAAACGCTTTTGGGGCGGCGGCATGAGCACCGACAAACTGGCCGCCTACCAGACGCTCTACACCTGCCTCGAAACCGTTGCCCGGCTCATGGCACCCTTTGCGCCCTTCATGGCCGACCGGCTGTTCGGCGACCTGAATGCCGTGAGCGGAAGATACCGGGATTCCGTACACCTGTGCGCTTTCCCCACGGCCGACGCCTCCCTGATAGACGGGGAACTGGAGGATACGATGTCCATCGCCCAGCGCGTCTCCTCGATGGTGCTCGCCCTGCGCCGCAAGGTGAACATCAAGGTACGCCAGCCGCTGACCAAGATTCTGATACCGGTGCTCGACGAAAAGACGGGACGGCACATCGAGAAGGTCCGTAGCCTCATCATGAACGAGGTGAATGTCAAGGAAGTAGAGCTCATTACCAACACCATGGGCCTCATCACCAAACGCATCAAACCCAACTTCAAGACACTCGGCCCGCGTTACGGCAAGCAGATGAAACAGATAGCCGCACTCGTGGCATCATTTTCGCAGGAACGGATTGCAGCCATCGAGGCGAGCGACAGCTTCTTCCTCGAAATAGACGGCCGGCAGTTGCCCGTGACGCGCGAAGACTTCGAGATAACCTCCGAGGATATGCCCGGATGGCTCGTGGCAACGGAAGGAAAGCTGACGGTGGCACTGGACGTAACCGTAACCGAAACGCTGCTCCGCGAAGGTATCGCCCGCGAACTCATCAACCGCATCCAGAACATCCGCAAAGAGAGCGGCTTCGAAGTGACGGACAAGATTCGCGCGGAGATAGGCCGATGCGACCTCGTAGAGGGGGCCGTCACGGATTTCGGCACCTACATCGCCTCGCAGACGCTCGCAGTGGAATTGAAACTAGCCGATACGCCGGCGGGCGACTTCGTTCACGACGTGGACATCGACGAGCATCCGGTCACGATAGCGGTTACGAAAGCCACCGCCTGACGGCCGGCACACAACGGCTTCTGCCGGATACCCGGTCGCGCGGAGGTGCACCGCAATAATAATGCGATGCAGAAAAGCGTTATGGGAAGGATATAGGAGATAATTTCACGCACCGGCTTGCATTTATGCCCGGAAGTGGTTATCTTTATAATATCGGAATTAAAAACCAAATAAGATACGGATATGTCAGAAGTCGAAAAAACCAGATACTCGGACGAGGAACTTGCCGAATTCAAGGCCATCATCCTCGACAAGCTCGAAAAGGCGAAAGCCGACTACGAATTGTTGCGTTCGTCCATCACCCACACGATGAGCAACGATACGGAAGATACGTCGCCCACCTTTAAAGTGTTGGAAGAAGGGGCCGCTACCCTCTCGAAAGAGGAGTCGGGCAGGCTCGCCCAGCGACAGCTCAAATTCATACAGCATCTCGAAGCGGCTCTCGTGCGTATTGAGAACAAGACCTACGGAATATGCCGCGAAACGGGCAAACTGATTCCGAAAGAGAGACTCAAAATCGTACCGCACGCTACGCTGAGCATCGAGGCCAAAGAGAGCCACAACAAATAGGAGAGCAAACGCACGGAAACCGTGTACGCAGCTCGTTGCCCGACAGGAACAAGGGATGGAAAACAATCCCCTGTTCCTGTTTTCATCTGCAGCGACCGCCCGCCATAGGAAAGTATCGCTTCCGGGATGCCGCCGGAAACAAGACGCGGCATTCCACACGCATACCATACGAAACGCCTCATCCGAGGCTGTCCATCCACAGGGAGAACCTCTCTGTTGTTTCCGAATATCCTCAACCGCTTCGCCCCGTTACACGAACGGAACAACCTCTCTTGCCCGAGCCTCCCGAAGGCGGGAAGAGAACGCCAAAACTCTCGGGACAATCCGCCCCACCCCCTTCGAGAGCAGAAACGCCTTTTCGCTCCCGCCCTTTCGCTTCCCTCTTTTTACGAGCAGGAAACGGGCCATGCACGGCAACGGCATTTTTATCGTATCTTTGCCGGACGACCGCAACAGGCGGAACGACGATTGACATGGCGAACAACAAGATAACCATCTATACCGACGGGGCGGCACAGGGCAATCCCGGCAGAGGAGGGTACGGTGTGGTACTGCTTTCTCCGCCCTATCGGAAAGAGCTCAGCGAAGGATTCCGTCTTACCACGAACAACCGCATGGAGCTGCTGGCCGTCATCAAAGGATTGGAGACCCTCAAATTCGACGGCTGCGAAGTCACCGTCTTTTCCGATTCCCGCTACGTGGTCGATGCCGTCACCAAAGGATGGGTGTTCGGCTGGGAAAAGAAAGGTTATAAAGACAAGAAGAATCCGGACCTGTGGCGGCGGTTCATGGTGCTTTACCGCAAACACCATGTACGGTTCGTATGGGTGAAGGGACACGACGGCAATCCGGAAAACGAACGCTGCGACCGGCTGGCCGTGGCAGCCGCCAACAGCGGCGACCTGAAAGAAGACGCAGGCTATACAGGGAAAGAGGAGAGATAGCAAACGGGGCGCTCCGCAGCCATCGCTCCGGTCCATCTTCCCGGCACTACATGCCGACAGGAAACACGGATAGGATACGGTTCCCGCCCCAGATAAAGCCGAGCATGGCTCCGAAGCCATGTTTCCCTGCGCTGCACCGGGACACAGATTATCCGCCACAAAACAAACGCGATTTTCGATGCCCTATCACCCCGGCTCTCTGAGAATGCCACAGAAGGCTCGGAAACGGCGAGCTCCAATCTAAACCGATGATTTCTCACCTGTTCGGCAGAATCACAGCCGAGCAACCAAATACCGCATCAAAGTTTAGCTCGCTCATGACAGAAAAACCCCACATGTTTTCTGTCCATTCTCCCGCCTCTACGGTTGTATTATACAAGCTTCTACCACAACATCCGAACGTTTCATCTTATAAGCGGCGAATGTTGTAGATCGTCCTTCTACATCAAACCACAACAAACAACAATGCGACGAAAATTACGAGTGAGTTGTATTGCATCCTCTTTCTACATCAAACCACAACTCCGCCGGCCGCAGCTTCGATATCGACCACGTTGTATTGCATCCTCTTTCTACATCAAACCACAACCAATATGTCCTCACGAGCAATTTTGCTACAGTTGTATTGCATCCTCTTTCTACATCAAACCACAACTCCATTGTCATCGACAATATCAGTCGTATGGTTGTATTGCATCCTCTTTCTACATCAAACCACAACTTCCTGTCTGAGCTACATCTTTCTTCAAAGTTGTATTGCATCCTCTTTCTACATCAAACCACAACAAGTCTGATGTTTCCCAAGCTGGTACTGGTGTTGTATTGCATCCTCTTTCTACATCAAACCACAACAAAATGAGCGGCAAATCTTTTCTCGGATGTGTTGTATTGCATCCTCTTTCTACATCAAACCACAACCGATGCCCAGCAGCTTTGCCCCGGAAACAGTTGTATTGCATCCTCTTTCTACATCAAACCACAACCTCGGACGCCAGACACTTTGATTTTCAGGCACTTAACAACCAGTAGACATGACACGAAACGAGGCGGCGTACACCGGGGAAGTCGGTTCGATGCAGTTTTCACATTTTCTACAAATATACGGAAAATTATATTCACTGAAATACGACGGTGCATGTCGGTCCAAAGGGCCGGTGCACGGTTACGAAGCGATTCGTCTGAAGCAAATATATAAAAATAGATTCATTGAACGTCGAGAGCATGCAAAGCATCCCTCGGGCGGCAGCTCAACTCGGCAATCGTACTGCGACTCGCCGGAAGCAAATATCCAGAATATCCGACAACTCCCGCAAGTAGCCGTCGCACACGTCCCGATTCTCTAAAAGCATAAGAAAAACGCCGCCCGAACGATACCCGGTCGGCGCTCCCTGCATTCACCCAAAATGCGGACAGTATCATGGAATACCCTCTCCACGAATCACATCGCAACAGCGACCTGCCCCGATGCACCCCGTATGCGAAAAGGGCACGGAAAAAACTTTCCGCACCCCATTTTCGATGACAGCCCGCCGGGCTTGCCGCAATGACTATTTCGCGTAACTTACCGAACGCGTTTCGCGTATCACGGTTATCTTCACCTGACCCGGATAGGTCATCTCGTCCTGTATCTTCTTGGCTATATCATGCGACAGCGCATCGGCCTCCTGGTCGGAAATCTTCTCACTCCCCACGATGACACGCAATTCGCGGCCGGCCTGTATCGCATAGGTCTTCATCACACCCGGATAGGCCATGGCGATATCCTCCATCTCCTTCAGCCGCTTGATATAGGACTCCACCACCTCCCGGCGAGCACCGGGACGTGCACCCGAAATGGCATCGCATACCTGCACAATCGGAGCTATCAGCGAAGTCATCTCCATCTCGTCGTGGTGCGAACCGATGGCGTTGCAGACTTCGGGTTTCTCCTTGTATTTCTCCGCCAGCTTCATACCGATGATAGCGTGCGGCAGTTCCGGTTCGTCATCGGGCACCTTGCCAATGTCGTGCAGCAGACCGGCCCGCCGGGCGAGCTTCGGATTGAGACCGAGTTCGGCGGCCATGATACCGCAAAGGTTGGCCGTTTCGCGGGAGTGCTGCAAAAGGTTCTGTCCGTAGGACGAGCGGTATTTCATCTTGCCTATCAAGCGAATGAGTTCCGGATGCAGGCCATGGATGCCGAGGTCGATGGTGGTCCGTTTGCCCACCTCGACTATCTCTTCCTCTATCTGTTTCTGAACTTTGGCCACGACCTCTTCGATGCGGGCCGGATGAATACGACCGTCGGTAACGAGCTGGTGTAGCGCGAGCCGCGCTATCTCCCTGCGTACCGGGTCGAAACCGGAAAGAATAATCGCTTCCGGGGTATCGTCCACGATGATTTCGATTCCGGTTGCCGCTTCGAGAGCCCGGATATTGCGTCCCTCGCGCCCGATGATACGCCCTTTCACCTCGTCGCTCTCGATGTTGAACACCGTCACCGAATTCTCAATCGCCGTCTCGGTCGCCACCCGCTGGATGGTCTGCACGACAATCCGTTTCGCCTCCTTGTTGGCGCTCATCTTCGCCTCCTCGACGGTCTCGTTGATATAGGCCATGGCAGCTGTCTTCGCTTCGGAGCGCATATTCTCCATCAGGATATTCTTAGCCTCCTCACTGCTCATGCCGCTTATCTGCTCCAACCGGACATTCTGTTCCTTTATCATCCGGTCGGCCTCCTCCTTCCGCCGTTCCAGCACGGCAATGTGGCTCTCCATCTGCTCTTTGAGCTTGTCGTTCTCGCGCATCCGGCGTTCGAGTTCCTGCTGCTGCTGCCCCAGACTGCTCTCCTGCTGCTTGATACCCTGTTCGCGCTGATTGAGCTTCTGGTTGCGCTCATTCACCGCACGGTCGTGGTCGCTCTTGAGCTGAATGAACTTCTCCTTGGCCTGAAGTATCTTCTCCTTCTTGATGACCTCTCCTTCGGCCTCCGCCTCTTTGAGAATAGCCTCCCGTTTCTTTTTCAGGCTCTTCTTGAATATGACGTTCGTTACCAGAATGTAGACGCCTATGGCAGCCACCGCACTGATAACGCAGGCAAGTATTGTTGCTAACATGATTATATATATTTAAATAGGTTGAGTAATAAATAATTATTATGTCAAATCAACTTTCCGTCCGCATATGGACACAAAAAAAACCCGCACAGAATCCAAGTTTCGTTTGACGAAGCTCCTGTATCGTCATGTATGGGGCCTCCGATAAAAATCGCAAACGTCCAACGGCACCGTACCGCCCGCGAGCGGCAGAGGATGCACCTCCGAAGAGGTTAAGGCCTGTTTTTGAAAACTCGAGTTAAACCCCAAATAGTTTAAATGTTAAGTTTCGCAAAGCTAAATGGAATCCATGCGGGATAATTCCTTCTATGTAAAGAACCTGTCTGTATCGTGTAAGGCCCGCGTACCCCGCGTACCTGCATTATTACATGCAAATACGGTACCACACGGCTACCTGAGCCTGTTGAGATGTTCGTCCAGTCTGCGGTTCAACGCATCGAGCTCATCTATGTCCCGTCCGAGGCTGCGGCTCGCTTCGAGCTCCACGACCTTGACGGCAAGCTGTAACGCCACTACTGCGAGGTAATCCTCCCGGTCGGCCATATACTGCGACTCGACCGCGGCTGTCAGGCGATTGACCTCTTTCTCCGCCCGCCTGAATATCTCTTCCTTTTCGCGTTCTATGCCGAGTGCGTAGCTCTTGCCGGCTACATTCAACCTGATATTGAATTTCTGCATAAAACGTGCTCCTTGTCCCTACCTGTTCATCAGCGCAATGCAACGGTCAATCTCCCGCATAAGCCGATTGATACGCGCCTGCGCACGCTTGCTGTCCGTTCCGCCCGTCAGGCCCTCCTTCAGTTCGAGGACACCGATGCGCCTTTCAAGCTCCGCCACGGTCTGTTTCAGTTCCCTGTTCTCCGCCGCCAGACGTTCCCTGCGAAGTGCGAGCTCCCTGTTTTCGGCAAAGAGCCTGTCATTCTCCTCCATCAGGCGCCCCACCTTACCGGCAAGGGACTCTACAACGGCATTTCTGGCCATTTCTACAACATTTGGCGATAATCCGGCAACAACCGTTACGGTTTACAGCACTTCAAAGTTAAACAAATCTTCGCAATCTCCAAAATCATTTTGCAGCCCTCACGCGAGTCTGCCGTAAAGGTCGTACTCCTCGCATGCCGTGACGACCACCTCCCGGAACTCTCCGGGGAGGAGCCGGCCTTCGGCAACCGGTATCAGTATCTCCTGGTCTACCTCCGGCGAATCGTATTCCGAACGGGCCACATAGTAATCGCCTTCCCGGCGGTCCACCACCACCCGGAGCTTCCTGCCTATCCTTGCAACGTTCGCCTCGTGCGAAATGTTGCGCTGCAGCTCCATGATACGCTCCACCCGGGCCTGCTTAACCTCTTCAGGCACATCGTCGGCCATCTCCGCCGAAGGCGTTCCCTCCTCGGCCGAATAGGGAAACACGCCGAGACGTTCGAACCGCTGGCGCTCCACGAAATCCGTGAGCTCCGCAAAATCTTCCTCGCTCTCACCCGGAAATCCCACGAGCAGCGTCGTCCGGATAGCAATGCCGGGCACCTCCCGCCGCAGCCGGGCGATGAGCTCCTCTGTGCCCCGTTTCGTGATGCCGCGCCGCATGGCCGAAAGCTGCCGGTCTGCGATATGCTGGAGCGGTATATCAATGTAACGGCATATCTTCGGCTCCTCCCGCATGGCGGCAAGCACATCGTCGGGGAAACCGGTCGGATAGGTATAGTGAAGTCTTACCCACTCCACGCCGGGTATGGCGGCCAAACGACGCAACAAACGGCCCAGACGGCGTTCTCCGTAAAGGTCCACACCGTAGTAGGTGGTATCCTGCGCCACCACTATCAGCTCCTTTACCCCGCGGCGCACCAATCTCCCGGCCTCTTCGAGCACCTGCTCCTCCGGAACGGATACATGGGGTCCGCGGATAAGAGGAATGGCACAATAGGCGCACCGCCAATTGCACCCTTCCGAAATTTTCAGGTAGGCGTAGTGTCCTGGCGTCGTCAGCATCCGTTCCGTCGCAGGCGCCCCCCCTTCGCTGCCGGTCAAGGCCCGCACTACGCCGGAAAAGTCGCGTGCTCCGAAATAGGCGTCCACTTCGGGAATCTCGCGCCGCAGCTCCTCGGCATACCGCTCGCTCAGGCAGCCTATCACGAAAAGCCGGTCAATCGCTCCCTCCTCCTTGGCCCTCACGAAACCGAGAATGGTATTGATGGACTCCTCCTTGGCATCGCCTATGAACCCGCATGTATTGACCACCACCGTCCGTGCCTCCGTTCCGTTGGAATCGAACACCACGTCATATCCCGCTGCAGCCAACTGCGCCATAACATGCTCGGAGTCCACCACGTTTTTGGAACAGCCGAGCGTAACGACATTTATCTTTTTTCCCTTTACTTTTCCCATCATCCAATCCTGATTCCGGATATCCGAAACGTTCCTCCGCGGCTACCGTCGGCCAACCACGGCCCGCCCTTTCGGCCGACAGGCGGAACGACAAATCTCCTTCTCTCCTCTATTCGCCGAACAGGGCGTTCACGAACTCCTGCCGGTCGAAAATCTTCAACTGGTCGATACCCTCCCCGATACCGATGTAGCGCACCGGAATCCTGAACTGGTCGCTGATGCCGATGATGACACCCCCCTTGGCCGTACCGTCGAGCTTCGTAACGGCGAGGGAGGTGACCTGCGTAGCATCGGTGAACTGCCGCGCCTGCTCGAAGGCATTCTGCCCCGTACTGCCGTCCAGCACGAGCATCACCTCGTGCGGAGCATCGGGGATAACCTTGGCCATCACGTTGCGTATCTTCGTCAGTTCATTCATCAGACCGACCTTGTTGTGCAGCCGGCCGGCCGTATCTATCAATACGACATCCGCCCCGTTGGCAACGGCCGACTTGAGCGTATCGAAAGCTACGGAAGCGGGGTCCGCCCCCATCTCCTGTTTTATCATCGTCGCCCCCGCCCGGTCGGCCCATACCTGAAGCTGGTCGATGGCGGCCGCCCGGAACGTATCCGCCGCACCGATATAGACCTTCTTGCCCGCACGCACGAGCTGGGCTGCCAGCTTGCCTATCGTAGTGGTCTTGCCGACACCGTTCACCCCTACCACCATCACGACATAGGGAGCACCCTCCTTCACGTCCAGTCCAAAGCTGTCGCGGCGGCTGTCACTCTGCTGCAGCAGAGCACTTATCTCCTCGCGAAGAATGGACTTGAGCTCTCCGGAATTCATATATTTGTCGCGCGCCACGCGGGCCTCGATGTTGCGGATTATCTTCACGGTGGTATCTACCCCCACATCGGAGGTGATGAGCACCTCCTCCAAGTCGTCGAGCATCGCCTCGTCCACCTGAGACCTGCCGGCCACGGCACGGGCGAGCTTGCCGAAAATTCCCTCTTTGGTCTTTTTCAGCCCCTCGTTTAGCTCCTGCTGCCGGGAAACCTGCTCCTCGGGCCCGGCCTCCTCCTTTTTCTTCTTGAATATGTTGAACAGTGCCATATTACCGGTTATTTATGTTATCCATCCGCAAAGGTACGAAGAAAGCAACGAAGTTTCAATTTTTTTGACGTACCGTACTCTTCCTGCGGCAAGAAGCCGAGAACGCCCCCGACCGTTTCCCTGAACGGGAATTTTTTGGCATCTTTGTGTCGGGCAGTTTCGGCTCTGCAGGGAATCGTTTTTCTCCGGAGAAAAAACGGGACGGCCTACGACATATGAAAAGAATTCTGGATTTCCTGCGCGAACTGCAGGAACACAACGACCGGGAGTGGTTCGAAACACACAGGACGGAATACCTCCGGGTAAAAGCCGCGACGGAAGAGTTCGCCGCACGGCTGATAGCGGGTATCGCCTCGTTCGACAGCACGGTCGGCGACCTCACTCCGAAAGAGTGTACTTACAGAATCTACCGCGACATCCGGTTCAGTTCCGACAAACGGCCCTACAAATCGCACATCGGCATCTTCATATCCCCGGGCGGCAAGAAATCGGGACATTCCGGCTACTATCTTCACATCGAACCGGAACATCCGGAGCGCTCCGACGGCGTGCCGTCGGGCGGTCCCATGCTCGTCACGGGACTCTACATGCCCGAACCGGCCGTCCTCAAAAGCGTCCGGGAAGAGATTCTGTTCAACGGCGAAGAGTTCGTCCGCAATATCGGACAGGCACAGGACTTCTCGCTCAACCGGGAGAATGCACTCAAACGGGTACCGGCCGGTTTTCCGACAGACTCCCCCTATGCCGAGTACCTCCGGCTGAAAGATTTCTGTCTGGAGAGGCCAGTCAGCGAAGCCTTCCTGCTCTCCCCCGCCCTGCTCGCAAGGGTGACAGCGAGTTTCGCCACCACCGCGCCCTTCAACCGACAGCTCAACCGGGCGGTGGATTTCGCACTCGACGAAATGTAACCACCCGACCGGAAAACGGTTCCGCCGGAAAGGAATGCGACCGCACGGATGCGGCCAACGTATATCAGGCATCCAAAAATGACAGTCCGGGCCCAAAATACTTTCCCACCCACAACCTCCATATAACGAAAAGGCCGTGTCGGCTCGAACAAAGGATACAGTTCAATCCGATACGGCCTCTTCCAGTCTATGGAAACACAAAGCTGCAAAACATCAAGACATGGAATGAAAGGCGCTTGCTGCCGTAAATAACCGAATGCGCCTCCGCAAATAATAACGCAGCCATTCGCAATGATATCACATCCGCCCTTTCCGGCATCCGCAGCACCCGGTACCGTTCGCCCCGTTTTACAGCCGTTCTTTCTCTCTCCACACAAGGTCGTCCCCGACGACCGCCCTACGGCTGCCGCCACCCGGAACATCTCCGCCGAAAAGACGGTGACCGATACCGCCCGCAGCCAGGCCTCAGTTCAGCAATCTCCTGACAGCCTCAGATATCGCCCTGCCATCCGCCAGGCCGGCCAGCTTCTTGGTCGCCACTCCCATCACTTTCCCCATGTCGGCAGGCGATACGGCTCCCGTCTGGGCGATGATATCGCGGAGCGCCGCCTCCAACTCCGCGGCGGATAACTGTTTCGGAAGATACTCCTCGATAATACCCGCTTCGGCAAGCTCGTTTGCTGCAAGCTCGGCACGTCCGGCTGAGGTATAGAGCTCCGCAGACTCCCGCCGCTGCTTCACGAGCTTCTGCATGAGCTTCACCACATCGGCATCCGTCAGTTCGTGGGCCGTCCCCGAGGTCTTCTCCAGCAGGATAGCCGCCTTCACGGCCCGAAGTGCAGCGAGCCGCTCCGGCTGTTTCGCAAGCATCGCCTGCTTGATATCGTCATTAACGCGCTGTTCCAATGTCATATCTAAACTCCTTTCCCTATTAAACCGAAGGCCGCCCCGTTAGCGGGCGGCCTTGCAATGATTAACCTGTCTCGTTATCGTGTCATGCTATCCTGTAAAGCCTGTCCCTCAGAAGAAGCGCACCCGCATATCGGTCACATCGCTCTCTTCCGTCAACGCCTGCATCGTACGTTCGCCGACATAATTCAGCGCATTGGTATTGAGACGTACCCGTTCGCTCTCGTCGGTTGCCTCGCCGGAGGTCTGCACATCGGTCACGACGAACCGATATACGCCGCTTACCCCCTCTACCGGCAGCGAAAGTTCTCCGGCCGGAACCGCCGAAACCGCTCCGATAAGCTGCGGCTCAACACCCACCTCGGGAATATAGAATGCGCTCCATTTGACACCGCTCACGGACTCGACCTCCACATCCGCCGCCCGTGCAGCCTCTTCGAGCGTACCGCCTGCCATCTCTTTCTCTATGATACGGGCCTTCTCCCTGTTGAGAAGCGTCTTGGTTATCTGAGCGGACACCTGTGCGAGCGGAGCATATCCCTCTTCCTTCACATCCACGAGAGCCGCTACATAATAGTCGCCGTCTATGTCCATAATCTGCGAGATATCGCCCGCCTTTCCGTTGAAAGCCCAGCGTACTATCTCCTTCGAGTTCTCCAGCCCGCTGATGGTACGGTCCGTATTGCGGATGCGCACCGTTCTCTTCGAGAGTGCGGCATCGTTCACGGCCTGGTTGAAGCCCTCCATCGTACCGCCCGCCGCGGTAACAAAACCGCTGGCTTTCTGGTATGCGGTCTGGATAGTCGCGGCACTCGGGTCCACCTTATAGGTCACGGTAGCTATCTGGGCCTTCCGCACCGGACGGCTCTTGTAGGTGAGCTGTACCACCTGCAGTCCGGCAGGGCTCTCCACGACGTACACGTCCCCTACGTTGGCCGCAAGGGCGGCATCGGTAAACTCGGCGGGTACCTGTGCGGGCGTGAACCTGCCGAGGTCGCCCGAATTCTGGAACACCGACCTGTCGAACGAATTGTCAAGGGCCAGAGCAGCGAAATCGGCCCCGGAACGGATGGCGGCAACGAGGCTGTCGGCCAGTTTCTCCTGCCCTTTCTGAAGCAGGATATGTTTGGCTCCGAGGGTGTCGGGCATCATGCGTACATCGGCTACCCGCGAAACCGTATATTCGTCGCCGTTCAGGGTGGGACCGCTCATCGTCTCGCCGCCGTTTCCGAAAGCGAGCGCAGCCAACTCGGCAGAGAGTTCGTCCTCTCCGTAATAATTGGCATCGGGCTTGGTCTGGGAATTGAGCGTAGCGTACTGCATCGGGGCGTCGCTGCCCGCGAACTCCGCGGCAATGTCGTCCACCATGCGTTTCGCCTCCGCATAATCCTCATCGGAAGGCATCACGTCGAACACCACATACTCTATATCGCGCGAAGTACCCTGTTTGAAAGCCTCCTTGTGGTCGTCATAATACTTTTTGATATCGGTCTGGGTAACGTTCACCAACGAATCGGGTACGGTATAGTAATCCTTGCCGATGACGTCGGCCGCATAGGTATGGTTGGAAACCCTCACTCCGTGAGCCACCTCCAGCGCGTTGGCATAGAAACCGCCCTCGACCAAAGCAAGGTACTTGCTCATTACCCGTTCCTGCTGCATCTGATTGCGCAGAAAAGCCCAGATGGCATACGAACCATCGCTTCCGGTCACGCTGCTCATGAAGGATTTCATGAACTGCGGGTCGAACAGTCCCGTCGAAGGATTGACAAAGGTAGAGGTTACGACCGGCGACAGATAAACACCGTCGAGCATGTCCAACTGTTCCGCCTCCGAAACCGTCATCCCCATCCTGTCGAATCCAGGTTTGAGCGAATTATCCATGATAAGCTGCTCCCATGCGAGGTTATAGACCATCTCCTGCTCTTGAGCGGAGAAAGCGTCGCGGCCCCACATCATCTTGTATATGGAACCCATGTAATCGGCCTCGTTCAGGAAATCGACATAACCGATGTTCTTGCCGTTGATTTCGCCCACACGCATCTTGCGGGAATTCATCAGGCTGCTGCCGGAGGTGAATACGTCGCCGATAAGGAATGCGAGAAGCGCCACGAAAATCACGATGGTCACTATCACGCCTCCTTTGGTTCTTAAAGTGTTAAGACTTGCCATACTCTATGTTGTTTATTCAATTATCCTTCGCTGCGTCCGGAAACGTACCGGAGCCGTTTCGCCCCGTCGTCCCGCGCCCTCCTCCGTTCCGGAAGTCCCGTACCGGACCCGCGGCACACATATCCAGACTAAAACGGCTTCAAAGATAATAATTTTCCCCGTACAACACCCTGTCCGAAAACGAAATTTTCCGGACGGCGGCCCAAAAGGGCGCCGCAGGCAGGGCACCGCCCTACAAAAGCCTGACCTTCACGAGTTCGATACGGGAAGAGGAAGATTTGAGTATCCGAATCAATTTGTTGCCGATGCTGACCTCCGCTCCGGTCGGAGGAATCCCGTTCTCATTGGAAATGATATACCCCGCAAGCGTTTCGTACTCGTCGGACTCCTCTATTCCGAGGCCGTATTTCTCATTGAGATACTTCACCTCCAGACGGCTGGAAAAGACATATTCGTTCTCGGCCACCTGTCTCTCCACCATGTCGGACGTATCGTGTTCGTCGTCTATTTCGCCGAATATCTCCTCAAGCACATCCTCCAAAGAGATGATGCCCGCCGTTCCTCCGAACTCGTCGATAACGACCGCCACCGATATCTTGTTCTTGGTGAACTCTTCGAGCAGCCGCTCCGCAGGCATGGTCTCCGGCACGTAACGAACGCCTATCATAATATCCCGGATACTGGCGGGATTCCGGAAAAGACTCTTGATATTCACATAACCGACTATGTTGTCTATCGAACCGTCCCATACGAAGATACGGGAATATTGGCTCTCGATGAACCGGCCGTATATCTCGCCGATGGAACTCTCCACATCGACCGCTTCCACATCCACGCGCGGCACCATGCAGTCCCGGACAAGGATATCCGAAAAATCGAGGGCATTTTGAAAGATTCTGATTTCGTTCTCCTGTTCCGACTGCGTCTCGGTATTCTCCTCCAGCAGATTCTCCAGGTCCACCTTTTCGAAACTTTTGATGCCGTCGCTGTCCTTGACTTGGATACCGAACAGGCGCAGCAGACCGAACGACAGCCAGGTAGCGAACTTCGCAATCGGATAGAGCACGATATAAAAGAAATAGAGCGGCACGGAGAAAGCCCTGAGGTAGGCATTGGGCCGCAACTTGACGATAGCCTTCGGAGTGAACTCCCCGACGAAGATGATGATGACGGTGGATATCAGCGATTCGAGCAGTACCGACCAGGTTCCCGTACCGAGCCGCAGCCCCCACATATCGGCCAGTGCATGAATGATAACCGTCATGTTGAGCGAATAGAGCACCAACACGATGTTGTTCCCCACCAGCATGGTGGTGATATACTGACCGGGGTTATTGATGAACACGTCGGCTATCCTGCCGAACAGACCGTCCTGTTTGCGGTCTATCTCGAGTTTGAGCTTGTTGGAACTGGTGAACGCTATCTCCATGCCGGAGAAGAACGCCGACAACAGCAACGAGACCACCGCTATGACAATTACCGAGCCCATTTACTCCGCACGTTCGTCCTCCTCCCCGGATTCGGGCCGGAAGACATTCTCCGTACCGGGGTCGCCCTCTTTGAGAGCGGGTACCGGACGCAATGTTCCTCCTCCCTGGGTCGGATTCCACCCCGGAGACAACACCTGCCGCCGGCTCGGAGCATAACCGTTCCCGCCGCTCCTACCACCGGAGGGAACCGTCTGTTCTCCGGCAGAGGCGTCCGACGGGCCGCCTGCCGCACCGTCATACTCTTCATTGGGGGCAGTCTCCACGGCTATCGTCCCCTCATAATCACGGAACATCCATGATTTCAAGTCCTTGTCCGACTCGAAACCCTCCCCGTAATGCTCTCCGTCCTTATCGACGACCTTCACCCGTACATTCGAATAGACCCTGTCGGTCTTGGCATCCCAGAACAACTGCTCCGTATAGAGCGTATTGCCGGAACCCGAAGCGACCACATGCCCGCTCGCCATCCACAGGTCGCGCTTCTCGTAATTGATGGCCTCGTCGGCACGGAGCGTAGACTCGACCACCTCCGTGGAATCCTGAAAGGTCTGCACGAAAACCCCATCGGGATATTTCGTATAGGGTTCGGCCGCCAGGCCGTACTGCTGCATCAGCGGCGTGGTAAAATGGTAGGACTTCAGACCGTTTTTGCTCACGGTCATGCTGAGGTCCTCACTCTGCATGGTAATCAGGGTTTCCGGATTGACATTTCCGCGCGCCTTCTCCTTTTTGCACGACAATGACAAGAGAGCACTTCCCGCAATGAGAAATACCGTCCCACACCTTGCAAACGTACTCCAAAAGCCCATAATCAATTATGCGGCGTCCCGTAATACGGGACGCCGCAATTCGTTTTCACCCTTTTTACTCAACCATCTTGACCGTGGTACGTCCCGTAATCCAACCGCACTTCACGTCGTATGCCGCCCCCGCAGTCGTCAGGCCGCGGAAGAAGAGCTCGTCGTTCGACGGGAACGAACGGCGGAACATACTCATGGTCTGGTCTATCTGCTGCTGCTCCGGCGAACCGTTCTCGAACAGCGAACGGGCGGAAGCGAGTATGTCGTAAGCCAGCCAATAAACGGTCTGACGGTCGAATCCCTCGCAGGCGGTCGCACCTTCAGCATACGCCTGTGCGAGCATGATGGCAGCATAACCGTTCGACGGGTCGAGCTGACGGGCCTGGCTGGCATAATTGGCAGCCACGGAAGCATTCTTGAGCACCAATTCGGTCGCCGCTATCTCCACCGCGAGCGTCGCTTTGTTCAGCGGGTCGGTCTCCTTGTCGAAAGCGGCTTTCAGGAAGCTCACCGCCTTTGCGTTGTCCCCCACCTTCACGAAGGCCGAAGCAACGAGTTTGGCAGTCGCAGCCGTCGGGTCGGCATTATAGTACATTTCGCCCACTTCGGTCAGGAATGCCGTATGGCACTCGCTGCGCATAAGCAGCGTAAAGGCTTTGCCCAACGTGGTAACGTCTGTCGGATTGGCCTCTACACGGGCCTTGAAAATTTGTTCGATGTTGTCGCAGCCGGCGGCATCGCTCGATACGAAGAGCGTATCGAACGTCTCCTTGGCGCTGTCGGCCTCCGGAGCGGTCACCTTGTCCAGCAGGGAAGCGAGCCACTCGTACTGCTCCAGATAATAATCCGTCTCGACCAGGTCGTTCTTGTAGTCCGTGGTCAGTTCATTGAAATAGATATTGATGAAGTCCACGTCCGGGTCGTCGGCATTGGCCTCTATCGCCTCCACGAAGACCTCGCGCACGCCGTCGCGGTCCATCGGCATGAAACTGAGATAATCCTTTGCCTTCTGAACGAGTATGTAGGGACGGCCGTACTTGGCATTGTCGCCGAAATACTGGATGCGCATGTCGTACAGCGTCAGCAGCGAATCGACATACACCTGACGCTGCTTCACATCCATGCTGCGCTGTATCTTATTCTTATAGATATTGATGGCATACACATAGATATTCTGTGCGCCGCGGGGAGAATTCTCAAGCAGTTCGGGCAGATAGGAGAGTGCCTTGTCGTAATTCTGGACATTGTAGGCATCCCGGTAATAGTTGAAGGTCTTGGCGTTTTCGAAGCGCTGCTCCTGCGTCGCATCCTCGCCCCATTCCGGTCCAAGCTGCACGTTCTGGGCAAAAGCCTGACTGCCGCCCAGCACTGCGGCGGCAACGATAAATAGCTTTAATTTCAACGAATTCATAATGTTCCCGTTTTTTATTTAAATCCGATTTAGTCGTATTTGTACTTCACAAACCAATAGTCGTCGCCGAACAGGCTGAGCCCTACCGAGACCTTGAAATAGTTCTCCCGCACCAGGCCTGCCACCACGCGTCCGCGCGTACCGAACTCGAACCCTACATTGACATTGTTCACGCCGCGGGTACCCAACGGAATTCCGACGCCAAACGTCACCGCCGCCTCGTCTATGTTGTGCCCCCCGATAACCATATAATATTGGTCATACCGTGCCCCCAGCCGGTACGACCACCTGTTCATCACCTTGCGCACGTCGCCGGGATTGGGGATGAACTGTATTCCGGCCGCCACGGTGTGGGTATTGCGATAACGCACCCCGAACTTGTCGTCGGCGCCGTTCACGCTCCAACTGCCGTAACTGTAATCGAGGCCTGCGCTGAACTTCGGCGCCTGATAATAGAGACCTCCCCGGAAGATATCCGGAAGACGGAAATCGGAACGGTACTGCCTGTCCACCACCTTGTCGTAACCGACCGCCGAAAAATAGGGACCGTGCATCACGACCTCCGAAACCCGGCTGTTGAGTCTCCCGCCCATGCTGTACGAAATACCCAGGTTGAGCGTCCGGTTGTTCTTTTTCCACAACCGGGCCTGCAGGCCGAAATCGGCAAAGACCCGGCTCACGTGTTCCTGATTGTCGGAACTCATGCCCAGATAATATCCGCTGCCCGTGACGGGCACGACGGTCTGCTGGAAATTCCGGGTGATATTACCCTGATAATATATCATTTCCGCTCCGAGGGAGAGCCAGTCGGTAACGGCATAGCCCAAACCCGCCCGGTAACTGTTGATACCGCCGGAACCCGAATAAAGGTAGTGGACGTAGCCTATCTCCTCCCAGACATCGGAACCCTCTTCCGACTGGGTGATACGGTACCCCACACTGCTGAACGGCGAGATGCCCACCGTGAAACCGAGGCCCTCGGCAATGGGAAGCTGCAAAGCTATTTCGCTTACATTAAATGTATTGTAACTGCTCTTCGTATCCTGCGACCGCAGATAATAGTTCTGTCCGTAAAGACCGACCTGAAAGAGCGCCGTCTGCCTGTTGATAGCGCTGTACGAAGCGGGGTTGAGGGAGTTTATCGCTATCGGCGACCTGAATCCGAGTCCTACGCCGCCCATGGCACGCGAAAACGAAGGGTCCTGCGCCATGATGTCGCCTATGCCGTAATAGGAATACGGTGAGAAAGTATTGATGCTGCTGCTCTGCGCGGATACCGCCAACGGCAGGCACGACAACAGGAACGACAATACAGCTTTATAGACTCTGTTTTCTATCCGCATTATAATCCAAGATGGTATTCAGACCGGCAAGAACCAGTTCGTGGTTCGCAAATATCGTATTTTTAAATCTTTTTTCAAAGAGAGGGGCATCTCCCCCCGTAAAAATAGTAGTCAATCCGGCAAATTCCCCGGCATAACGCTCCATTCTTCCCCTTATCTCCAGTTCGATACCTCCCGCCACACCCGACACCATGGCCCCGACCGTGGAAGAGGGTACTTCCCGCTCCTCATAACCGACACATGCTTCGGCCTCCAGCAGCGGCAGCCGGTCCGTATAGTCGGCGAGCGACCTGAACCGCATACCCAGCCCCGGCGATATGCTGCCGCCGAGGTAACGCCCTTCCGCCGTTACGATGTCGCAGGTAATGGCCGACCCGAAATCCACTATCATCAGGTTGCGCCCCGGCAGCATCCCCACTCCGCCGACAGCCGCAGCAAGTCTGTCGCAGCCCAGCGTATGCGGCGTACCGTATCCGTTTTCCAAAGGGACGGGAACGGTACTGGCGAACTTCAGAAAATAACCGCTCCGGCAGCGCAGCATCTCTTCCGGCTCCGGGTTTTCGTCGCGGGTGGAAGAGAGGATGGCGCGGTCGAATCCGGCGTACCTGCTGAAGATTTCGTCAAACCTCCCGATTTCACGGCACCCGAAAGTCCACCGTTCCACTATCTCTCCCCCGCTGAAAACAGCCACCTTCATGCGACTGTTGCCTATATCAACAACCAGGTTCATACTCTCACGCATGCGAACGTTTTCGTGCCTCCCGCCCCTGCAGGAGTTCTTTCCGCACGAAACGCGCCCTTCAGCCGACGTTTTTCCCGGAGGTATCCCCTTCGGCCAACGCCCCGGCGTGCATCCGGTCGAGTATCTCCCAGGCCTGGCCCATGCCTTTTACCTCTCTAACTGTCAACATCAGCCTATTATTGTTCTGTTTCAGCACAAATTTCGCATTATTTTTCGACACGTATTTCAGTATTCCCATGAACAGCGCACTCTTATAATACGGAGATGCGCTGTCGGAGATGAAGCGCAGCAGCATGAGCCCGTTCTTCACCTTCACCCACTCGAAGCCGAGAGCGACGGCTCGCCAACGCAACCGGACCACATCCATCAGGCTGCGGGCGGCATCGGGCAACGCACCGAAACGGTCGGTAAGCCGCTCCTCAAAACGGCGCATCTGCTGCTCGTCGTTCATACTGTCCAGTTCGCGGTACAGGCGCAGCTTTTCGGCACTCTGGCCGATGTAGTCGTCCGGGAGCAAAGCCTCTATGTCGGTCTCTATCTGCGCATCGGTGAGGTACTGTACCGTTCCTTCTCGCTCCCGGCCGCCCTCCAGCAATCCGCCGGCTTCCGCAACGCCTTCGGCCCGAAGCTCGGCGACCGCTTCGGCCAATATCTTCTGATAGGTTTCGAACCCCATATCGGCGATAAAACCGCTCTGTTCGGCTCCGAGCAGATTGCCTGCTCCGCGTATATCGAGGTCCTGCATGGCGATGTTGAATCCGGCCCCGAGATCCGAAAACTCCTCCACGGCCCGTATCCTGCGCCGGGCATCGGAAGTAAGCAGCTCGTCGGGAGGAGTCAGGAGATAGCAGTACCCCTTCTTGTCGGAACGCCCCACGCGGCCGCGCAGTTGGTGCAAATCGCTGAGGCCGAAATTCTGGGCGTCGTTGATGATGATGGTATTGGCGTTGGGAATATCGACGCCGTTCTCTATGATGGTCGTGGCCACCAGCACGTCGAACTCGCCGTAAATGAAGTCCATGACGAGTTTTTCGAGCTGCTGCGCGGGCATCTGTCCGTGGCCGGTCACCACCCTCGCTTTGGGACAAAGACGACGGATGAGGTCGGCAATCTGCTCGATATTGTCCACCCGGTTGTGGACGAAGAAGACCTGTCCGTGGCGTGCCAGCTCCGCCTCGACCGCTTCGCGGATAATCTCCTCGTCGAAAAGGTGCGACTCCGTGACGATAGGCCGGCGGTTGGGCGGTGGGGTGGCGATTACGGAGAGGTCGCGTGCACCCATCAGCGAAAACTGCAGCGTCCGCGGAATGGGCGTCGCCGTGAGCGTCAGCGTATCCACATGTACGCTCATCTGGCGCAACTTCTCCTTGCTCGACACGCCGAACTTCTGCTCCTCGTCGATGATGAGCAGTCCGAGGTCGTGGAACCGGATATCCTTGCCGAGTATCTTGTGCGTCCCGATAAGGATGTCTATCTTGCCTGCCGCCAGCTCCTCGCGTATCTGTTTCACTTCCCTGGCGCTCTTCACGCGGCTCAGGTTCTCCACCCGCACAGGCAGACCCCGCAGCCGCTCCGAAAAGGTACGGTAGTGCTGCAGGGACAGAATGGTCGTGGGTACCAGAACGGCCACCTGCTTGGAATCGGCCACCGCCTTGAAGGCAGCCCGGACGGCCACCTCCGTCTTGCCGAACCCCACGTCGCCGCACACGAGCCTGTCCATCGGCTGTGCCTGCTCCATGTCGTGCTTCACGAGCTCGACGGCCTGCTGCTGGTCGGGAGTCTCCTCGTAAGGGAACGACGCCTCCAGCTCATGCTGCAGATAACCGTCGGGCGAAAAGGCAAAACCGCCGCTCTCCTTGCGCTCGGCATACAGCTTGATGAGTTCGCGGGCAATATCCTTGACGGCGCTCTTCGTGGCGTTCTTCATGCGCTGCCACGCTCCCGAACCGAGCTTATAGACGCGCGGCGGCGTATCGCTGTCCTTATCCTTGTAGCGCGAAATGCGGTGCAGCGCATGGACATTGACCAGCAGCACATCGCCGTCCCGGTATTCGAGCTTCACGGCCTCGTGCACCTTGCCGTTCTCCACCGTCCGCACCAGACCGCCGAAACGCCCCACGCCGTGGTCGATATGCACCACGTAGTCGCCCGGCTTCAACTCGTTCAGCTCCGCCACGGTAAGTGCCTGACTGCGGTCTATCTCACCCCGAAGCGAATAACGCTGATAACGTTCGAACAGCTGGTGGTCGGTATAGAGACAAAGCCGGAGCCCGTTGTCCACGAAACCTTCGTGCAGGGTGACGGGAAGTGCCGCGAACTTCACCTTCGGGAATCCTTCCGATGCGAAGATATTCCCCAAGCGCTCTATCTGCGCCTTGTTATCGGAAAGGATGCAGACTTTGTAACCCGCTTCGCTTCGGTCATGTATATCTTTGGCAAGCAGCTCATAACGTTTATTGAAAGCGGGCTGCGGCAGGGTATCGAAAACGACCGTACGGGAGGCGGACAGCTCCTTCGGGCCGTCCCCCCGCAGCAGCAGCGTCCTGTCCTCCAGCGCCGACGACAACTGCCGGGCACTCGTCACACGTGCATCCACCCGTTCGGGCGCATCGGCCTCGGCCAGCATCTTTTTACGGATGTCGTCCACCCGGCGCAGCGTATGGCTCAGGTCGTCGGCCCACCACACGGCTTCGCCGGCAAACTCCGGAAGCGACACGCTGTGGCCGGCGCTTACGCTCCCCTTCATGTCCGGCACTATCTCCACCTGTTCGAGCTTCTCCGTGGAGAGCTGCGAAGCGATGTCGAAACGGCGGATAGACTCCACCTCGTCGCCGAAAAAGTCGATACGGCAGGGCCTGTTCTCGGCAAACGAAAAGATATCGATGATACCGCCGCGCAGGGAGTACTGCCCCGGTTCATAGACGAAATCCACCTTCGTGAAGCCATACTCCTCCAGCACATCGGCCAGGAAACTCATCTCCATCCGCTCGCCGCAACCAACCGTCACCGTCCGCCGGCCGAGCTCTCCCGCATCGGCCACCTTCTCGGCCAAAGCCTCCGGATAGGTACAGACAACCAGATGCCTTTTCCCTTCGAAACCGCGGAGGGCATTCAGCGCCGCCGTGCGCTGGACGACACCCGACGCATCCTCCTGCCCGAACTGTACGGAACGCTTGTAACCGGTCGGAAAGAACATCACCCCCTCTTCGCCCAGCAGGGAGTAGAAGTCGTTCATCAGGTAGGCTGCCGCATCCCTGTCCCCGCAGACGAAGATGTGCACGCCACCCCGCCGCTCCACGACCGCAGCGGCATACAGCGCATAGGCAGAACCCGACACGCCTTTCAGTACCGCCACCTCTCCGGACGCCGCCGCAGCGGCCAGTTCCTTTCCGGCCGGAGAGGCCGCCGCGCGCTCCAATATCTCCTTCATCGTTTCCATACACGCAATTTCAATACCGATTCTCCACCGGAAGCGGGTTGCCCGGGACAGACACGCCCGCCAACCCCTGCCGTCCGCAAATACATCAGCCTGTCGGTCCGAAACGGTTCCGCCTCTCTGCCAGGCCCCTATCCGACACGGGCCGGTACCCCAACGGTACCGGCTGCTGCAACCGGGAACGGAAACCCGGCCACACTCCCCGTTCATAACGGTTCCGGCAGCCGGGTTTCATCCGATAGTGCTCCGATGCTATAACAATACCCTGTCCTTCCGGTCCAGGAATTTATATTCCACGATGCCCAGCGACTGGTCGATGCCTATCTTCAGCCGGAAACCGTATTTGCTCATCCAACGGCGCCTGACGCTCGGAAAACCGCTCTTCAGGTAAGCCGCCACATAAGGGCTCACGAGCAGCCGGAGCTGTTTTATCTTTTTCTCTCCCGCATAATACGAAATCATATTCTCCAGCTCGCGCTCGATGCTGACCGTCGAGGTCACCTTGCCCGTACCGCCGCACATGGGGCAGACCTCTTCCAGATGCTCGATGGCCTCGGGCCGTACCCGCTGGCGGGTTATCTGCATCAATCCGAACTTGGAGAGCGGCAGCACCGTATGTTTCGCCTTGTCGCCGGCCATGAACTCCTGCATGGTCTTATAGAGTTTCTGACGGTTCTCCGCCTTGTGCAGGTCGATGAAATCGATGATGATGAGACCTCCCATGTCGCGCAGCCGGAGCTGGCGGGCTATCTCTTCGGCCGCCATGAGATTCACGTCCATTGCGGTGCTCTCCTGGTCGTCGGCCACCTTGGCACGGTTGCCGCTGTTCACGTCTATGACATTCATCGCCTCCGTATGCTCGATGATGAGATACGCCCCACGCTTGAGCGAAACGTATTTGGAAAAGAGCGACTTTATCTGGCGCGAAATATCGTAATGGTCGAAAACGGGAATCTTGCCCTTGTACAGCTTCACTATCTTCTCCTGTTCCGGCGCGATGACCTTGATATACTCCCTCACTTCGTCGTACATCTCCTTGTCATCCACTACGATGGCACTGAACGAACCGTTCAGCGAATCGCGCAGGATGGTATTGGCCCGATTCATCTCGCCGAGCAGCAGCGACGGAGGTTCGAGCGTCTTGATATTCCGAAGCACCTCCTCCCATTTATCGATAAGGGAAGTTATATCCTGACCTATATCCGTTTCGTTCTTGCCCTGCGCGGCGGTACGTATTATCACACCGTAATTCTTGGGCAGTATCGACAGGGCTATCTTCTTGAGCCGCTTGCGCTCTTCCGCCGAGCGAATCTTCTGGGAGATGGAAATCTTGTTCGAGAAAGGAATGAGCACCACGTTCCTCCCTGCAAGGGAGATGTCCGACGTAAGCCGGGGTCCTTTCGTGGAGATGGCTTCTTTGGCTATCTGCACCACGATGGACTGTCCCGTGGCGAGCAGGTTGGCTATCTTGCCGGTCTTGCCGATGGGTTGTTCGAGTTTGAACGTGTCGAACTGCACGTTTTTCTTCTTCGCTCCGGTGAGCTGTCCCACGAGCTTTTGCAGGGAGGCGAACTGCGGACCGAGGTCGAGATAGTGTATGAAAGCGTCCTTTTCGTGACCTATGTTCACGAATGCCGCATTCAGACCAGGCATTATTTTGCGAACCCGACCCAGATAGATATCGCCTACCGCGAATCCGGTCTTTACACTCTCCTTACCAAGCTCGACCAGCCGTTTGTCCTCCGCGAGGGCTATGGTTATCTCACTTTTGGATACATTGATAATCAGTTCCCTGTTCATCTGTTACTTCATTATGGGAAACCGCAAACCGGAAAGCCGCATGCGCCGGACCCGCAGGTCTCCTGCGCATGCCTTTCCGCCAAGAATCAATAAATAAAGCCAAAGAACCTTGCGTCTTCAGCTTTATCTATTCTTACGAAAACATAAATTCAGCTACCTATTTTTTCTTTTTATGCCTGTTTTTTCTCAGACGTTTTTTCCTCTTGTGGGTAGCCATTTTATGCCCCTTGCGTTTTTTACCACTTGGCATAGTTTCTCAATTTTAATATTTGTGGTTAGATAGAAATTAATTGCCTATTTTTTCTTTTTCGGCTGCTCCTTCATCGTGTCGTTCTTAATCTGCGCCACGAAACTCTTGGAAGGCTTGAATGCAGGAATGCAGTGAGCGGGAATATCGATGGAGGTACCCTCGGTAATATTCCTCGCCACCTTCGGAGCACGGTCTTTGATGATGAAGCTGCCGAACCCCCTCAGGAATACGCCCCTGTCCTTGCCTTTCTTGTCCTTGTTTTCTATGAGCGCGTTCTTCACGCTCTCCATAAACGCTTCAACAATCTGCTGAACCTGCGCCTTCTCTACTCCGGTCTGTTTCGAGATTTCATTAACTATATCGGCCTTCGTCATGTTTGTAAGTATTTAAATATTCGTTATCCTGCAGTACCATTGAGGACTGCAAATATACTTATTTATTAATTAATAATATCAACCGTATACCAATTTTTTTCTTCGCCGTATCCTGCAAAGCGCTTCTGACAATCAACATTATCGCTCCGCGCAATGGATTCCGGAGGGATTGGACGATAACAAATCCGGTCCGTTTTCCTGCCGCAGCGCGAATAGAGAACGCGGCCGGAAGCCATTTTATTATCCGACAACCACTCACGCGCAGGGACCGCAACATCTTTGTTCCATCCAACAATTTATATGCCATTTTCATTTCAGCGTACTCCGAACCTGCAAAAAATCAAAAAAATATCCCTTACGACACAATAATAAAGCGTCGGAAGCCTTTCATATTAACAGGGAATTGAAGTAACTTTGCGGAGAGTGCCGGAGAGCCGAGCCGCGTGAAAACAAAACGCCATGAACGAAGTGAGGATACTATGGGTAGACGACGAGGTCGATTTGCTCAAATCGCACGTCCTTTTCCTGCGGGGAAAAGGGTACGATGTAGACACATGCAACAATGGAGCCGACGCGATAGAGATGGTGCGAACCACCCCCTACGACCTTATCATTCTGGACGAAATGATGCCCGGCATGACCGGACTCGAAACCCTGCCGCTCATCAAGGAACAGCGCCCCACCACCCCGGTGATAATGGTTACCAAGAGCGAAGAGGAGAGCATCATGGACAAGGCGATAGGCTCCAAGATAGCCGATTACATCATCAAGCCCGTCAATCCCAACCAGGTACTCCTCTCGATAAAGAAAAACGTACATTCCCAACAGCTCGTCACCGAGCGGAACACCGCCGACTACCGTGCCGAATTCGGGCGCATCTCCTCCTCGCTGGCCGACGCCCGCGACTTCGGAGAATGGTGTGCCATCTACAAAAAACTGGTAAACTGGGAGATTGAACTGACAGATTCCACGGACGACAGCATCCGCGAAATCCTTTCGTATCAGGAGAACGAGGCGGACAACGAATTCGGCAAATTCGTGAAGCGCAACTATCTGGACTGGATAAACCGCCGCGACTCCTCCACGCCCGTCATGTCGCATACGCTGCTGCGCACGCGCGTGTTTCCCATCGTCGAGGAACACGAAAAGACGACGCTGCTGGTCATAGACAACTTCCGCTACGACCAGTGGCGGAGCATCAACTCGCTCCTGCACGGCTACTACGACGTCGAATCCGAGGACTTCTATTGCAGCATACTTCCCACCGCCACGCAATATGCCCGGAATGCGCTGTTCGCAGGACTCATGCCTCTCGCCATAGACAAGATTATGCCGGACCGGTGGCTGAACGACAACGAGGAAGGCGGCAAGAACAAATACGAAGAGGAGTTCCTGATGCGCCAGCTGCAATCCTCCGGCAAACGCTGGCGGACGACGTTCGACAAACTGATACGGCCCGAAGCGGGACGAAGGCTCATCGAGAATATCCAGCACGTCTACGACGCCGACTTCTCGGTCATCGTCTACAATTTCCTCGATATCCTTTCACACGCCCGCACCGAAACGGAAATCATCCGCGAACTGACCGAGGACGAAGCGGCATTCCGCTCCCTGACGCGCTCCTGGTTCGAACATTCCGACCTCTATACCATCCTCAAGATGCTCTCCGAGCGCCGCCATACCGTCATCATCACCTCCGACCACGGCACCATCCGCGTGGATAATCCCATCAAGATAATCGGCGACCGCGAAACGTCGCCCAACCTGCGCTACAAGACAGGGCGCAACCTCAACTACAACCCGAAGGAGGTTTTTGAAATCACACGCCCCGAGGAGGCACAGCTACCCCAAAGCAACCTGACCTCCACCTATGTCTTCGCCACCGGGCACGATTTCTTCTCCTACCCGAACAATGCGAACAAATACATCCGTTACTACAAGAACACGTTCCAGCACGGCGGCATCTCGATGGAGGAGATGATGGTGCCATTCATCGTCCTCCGCCCCAAAGGCTGACCTCTGCCCCCGGACAGTCCCGTATCTGTCGGCCCGGGCCGGCTTCTGCTCCCTCTCCGGCTCTCTATGCCTTACCGGACACAACCGGCAGGAAACGAACATGCCCTGTCCGCCCAGAACTTTTCCTCTCCGGCGACAGTTGCATACCATCCCGACAGATACGCAGCCGCACCTGACCGGCCATTTGCCATTACCCGCACCGACATTCCGCGGCAAACCGGGAATGGATGCACGTACGAACGGATTATCCCCTATCTTTGCAGACAAAGACACGAATATGGAACAACTTGCAATCGGTTCGCTCGGCGAACTGCCGAAGGCCGCCGAAGCGGTCATAACCGCCAGCGGCGGCCGCGGGGTAGTCGCCTTCTTCGGCGCGATGGGTGCAGGGAAAACCACCCTGATACGCGAAATATGCACGCAGCTCGGCGTTGCCGACAACGTCACCAGCCCGACGTTCGCCCTCGTGAATCACTACCGTTCCGGCAGGGGGGACAACATCTTTCACTTCGATTTCTATCGTATCGAAAAGTTGGACGAGGCCTACGACCTGGGCTACGACGAATATTTCGACAGCGGAGCACTCTGCCTGGTCGAGTGGCCGGAAAAAATCGAACCGCTCCTGCCGTCCGACACACTGCGTGTGTACATCGAAACAACCGGTCCCGACAGCCGCAAGATAACAATCGGCTGACGGCCGGGCAGACAGACCCGCTCTCCCGCCGTCGGCCGATACCGAGGACATTCCCTGCCGACGGCATCAATCATCCTCTCCGTTTTTCGCCTTTTCGTCTTCTCCGCACGAAGCAATGCTGCCGTTGGCACAGCCATTCTCCCCGCCGACGCATGTCCGCTCCTCCAAGCCTTACGTCCCCAAAGCAGTCGGGCCGCAGGATACCTGCGGCCCGACTCGTTTCCGTATGCAAAACGCTCCGTTATACAAACGGCAGTTTTACCACCTCGGCCTTGAGCAGTTTCTCGCGCACCTTGATGTACACGTTGTTGCCGACCTTGGAAAACTCCGGCTTCACATATCCCATGCCGATACCTATCTTAAGGCAGGGCGACATTGTACCCGACGTCACGACGCCGATTTTATTCCCCTCGGCATCGGCGATATCGTAGCCGTGGCGCGGTATACCCCGGTCTATCATCTTGAAGCCTACCAGCTTGCGGGTAACCCCTTCAGCTTTCTGCTTCTCCATGAGCGGACGGTCGATGAAATCCTTGCCCTCGACGAACTTGGTTATCCATCCCAGACCGGCTTCGATAGGGGACGTCGTATCGTCTATATCGTTTCCGTAGAGACAGAAACCTTTCTCCAGACGGAGCGTGTCGCGTGCCCCGAGGCCGATATTCTTGAGACCGTACTCCTCGCCGGCTTTCCAGAGTGCCTCCCAAAGCTTGTCGGCATCCTCATTGGCGATGTATATCTCGCAGCCGCCCGCACCGGTATAACCCGTCGCGGAGAGGATAGCATCCTTAATACCGGCCACTTCGGTCTTGACGAACGTGTAGTAAACGAGGTCTTCGACAGGCTCCTTGCACATCTTCTGGACAATCTTCATGGCAAGCGGACCCTGTATGGCGAGCTGGCATATCTCGTCCGAAGCGTTGTATATCTCCTTGCCTGCGGTGAGACCGAACTTCTTGCCCTCCTCCACGATGTGGTCGTAATCCTTCGCGATATTGGCCGCATTGACTACGAGCAGATAGGTTTCGGCATCAATACGATATACAAGCAGGTCGTCCACGATACCGCCGCGGCCATTGGGCATGGTCGTGTACTGTACCTTGCCATCGGTCAGGGCAGCCACGTTGTTGCTGGTTATCCGCTGGAGGAAATCGAGCGCTTTCGGTCCCTTTATCCATATCTCGCCCATGTGGCTCACGTCGAACACGCCGGCTTTTTCACGCACGTTGAGGTGCTCTTCGTTGATGCCCGTAAACTCGATAGGCATGTTGTACCCCGCGAATTCGGACATTTTCGCACCGTTCGCGATATGGTACTTGGTAAATGGTGTAGTTTTCATTATCTGAAGTTTGTATATGAAGTTAAATCGTCTCTGTCAGTTCCGTTTCACCCCCAGGCGCGGGCAGCGCTTGAACTCCTTGGTACGGTCGAAAAGGTAACGGTAGGTCACGTGCGTCTTGTTGCGGTGGGCACAGACGTAATTCTCCACCATGCGTATCATGACGGGGTTGAAGTCGCCCATCCAGGCCAGCTCCAGCGTCTTGTAGTGTATCTCGCCGCGTGCCACCGTCTGCTCGAATTCGTGCATGATACCCGACTCGATTCCGCGGCCGTGATATTCCGGCGCTACGCCGAAGATGATGGCGAAAACCCGGTCGGCCTTGTGCGTACACTTCAGGATAGCCATCAGACGGAGTTTGTTCACGAGGTTCATCTTTCCGTGGAAACGCCCTATCACCCGGTTGAGGTCGGGAACCATGATGAAGAAACCGACCGGCTCGTCGTTGAAATAGGCGAAATAGATGAGTTTCTCGTCGATGATGGGTTTCATGTTCCGCATAAGTGCCTGGGCCGCCTCGCGCGTCATGGGACGCACCCCGGGGAAATTGGCCCATGCCTTGTTATAGATAAGGCGGAAATCATCGGCCACCTGCTCGAGGTTCCTCTTGTCGATGTGGTCGAAGCGGTAACCCGGCGTCTCTTCCAGACGCTTCACTCGGTCGTAAACGCTCTGGTTGAATTCACCCACCCGTATGTTCCGCTGATAGGTATACTGGTTGAAATAGTTCTGGAATCCGTAATGCTCGAACAGCTCCTTGTAATAAGGCGGATTGTAGGGGTTGGTATAGAGCGGCTGAAGCTCGAATCCCTGCACGAGGCACCCCCACCATTCGTCCCGGTTACCGAAATTGATGGGACCGTCCATCGCCTCCATTCCCTTGCTGCGGAGCCACTCGCGGGCCGCATCGAAAAGCATGTCGGCGACCTCCTGCGAATCAATGCATTCGAAGAATCCACAGCCACCGGTAGGCTGTTCCTCCTCTGCGGCCTGGTCGGTATTGTAAAAGGCGGCAATACGTCCCACCACATCGCCCTCCCCGCTGCGGGCAATCCAACGGATGGCCTCTCCGCCCTCGAACATCCGGTTCTTTGCGGGGTCGAACACGGCCCTGATATCGTCGTCCAGGGGCTGTACCCAGTTGCGGTTACCGCGGTAGAGTCGCTTGGCCATGGAGAGGAACTCCCGCTCCTGCCGTTTGGTCACGACCTCTTCGAGCATATATTTTCCCATACGCTTTCTGTTTTGGCATCCAAAGATACGAAAAGTCGGGTGCAAAAACGAATATCATTCGTTTTTGCCGAAACGAAGTATCTAAAATAAAGTCAAAGGTACGAAAAAAACACGGAATGTCGCTTCCTGTGCTCATTCCGCCGCCCGGTCCTCCGGTGTCTGTCCGCATGAACCGGCTCCCCCGGCGGAAATACGGGGGAGCCGAAACGCGAAAACGGCCGGCATATAAAAGTATCGGACAGACTGCCGGCAGAAAGACGGACGCCGTCCCTCCAAATCGCTACCGGTATTCGATACCGACGATTTCATAGTCGTACCGGTATCCGTGGAGCGTGAGGTAATCCTTCGCCTCGAATGTGTAGGGCAGGTTGTAGGTCGTAACTCCCGCCGGAAGCATGACCGTATCCTCCATCACCTTGTCGTTCTTCGTCGGATTGCCTTCTGCGTCGTGGTGACGCCTCCATACGATGTAGTGGCAGGCGGCGGAGTGCTGCAGCGAAAGCTTCTCCGTGCAGGCTTCGTCCGAATAGAAGTCGATGTAGTATTGGATGACTTTGTCGAAGTCTATCGCCCGCCAGTTCAGCGTATGGTAGATGTCTTTGGGATTCGTCAGTTCGGGAAGGACGAAATCTTTGCGGATAACGAGGGTCTCGGAACCGTTCGATACGGTGGCCACCGCACGATAGGCGCCCCGTTCGGTCAGCCTGAAGGCCCAACGTTCGTTCGGCGTGTAGGATTGGTGCGTTATCTCCTCCCCGGTCCGCAGATTGACGAGTTCGACGGAGCAGGAGAAGTTTCTCCATGCGGCATCGTCGGTCTCGAAGGAGCAGCGCACCACGATTGTGCGCGAGAGGTCGATGTCTTCGGGATGGGAGAGGATGGGCATGGTGAGTTCGAATCCGGGGAGAGTTACCTCGAAATCCGCGGTGCCGTAGCGGCACTCGAAGGTGCCGTCTTCGCGCCGGACGGCCGCCCCGTAATGGAGCGTGTACTCGCCTGGCTGCAGCCGACAGCTGCCGGCCTTTCCGCGCATGACCTCCTCGCCGGTGTACAGGTCGTATATCCGCATCCCCCTGACCTGACCGTCCGCCCATTCGCTGCCTGTCAGCCGTACGCGAACGTCGATATTCACCGAACCGTAGGCATACGGTCCGCCCATGGCGATGGCGAAGCCGTCATCCGCTATCCATTCCATGGACCGGTCGCTGAAATCGACTTCCGGTTCCGGCTCCGGCTCCGGTTCCGGCTCGTCGGTGGGATATACGGCCTTGAAGGCCTTGATGTCGTTTTCGCTGAAGCCGCTCCAGCGCAGCGGGTCGGCTTCCCTGACCATGATGGATGCGGGGTCGTATTCCGCCGTGCCTTCGATGTAGGAGCCGTCGCCCTTGTCGCCCGGCGATTCGGGCGTATGTCCGAATCCAAAAGCATGTCCGAAGGCATGGAGAAGCATATACATGGCCTGTTCGCCAGACGGAAGGTATCTGCAGGCCGTATTGATGACGATATCGCCCGGTTCGCCTGTTGAGAAAGGCGGTGAAACGACCAGCAGCGTCTCCTCGTCGGGAGTGTCGAGTACGTCGCCGTTATAAGTCCAAAGTACCTCTTCCCGAATGGAGATTTTGTGCATCCAGTTCTTATCATCGAAGACGATGTTGCATTGGGCATTTTAGTTCCAATATTCCATGGCTTCAAATATCTTTTCGTTAAAGTTTGGTCCGCCATAGGTAACGTATAATATTTGTAGGTCTTTGCCCACAAAGTAATTCCCGTTGCGGGTATGCCGTGTCTGGGGTGCGGAGAGGAAATCTTCGAGGTGTTTTGAAGTCAGCAGGATATCGCCCTCGACAACGTATCCGTCTTTGACCGCGAATGCTTCCGATGTATCGTATCCCATCTCCCGGATGGTGTTCATGTCCTGTTCGTACTTGAGTTGTTCCGGCGAACATGGTTCAAGCGCAGTTTCCCGTCCGCAGGAAACTACGGAAAACATAAGCGCTGCGGCTGCAAATGAATAAAAAGTTTTCATAAGGTTCATTGTTTAATTTGTTTCGGATTATGCCCATATTGGAGTACGACCTCCTTTTCTCGATTGGACCATACGACTTTTACAGCAGCAAGTGTTTCATAATGAGTGTAAAAGTTGATAACGTAGGCATTGATTGGAACTGGCAGGTATCGTTCGGACAAAAAATTCTTTACTTCGTTTTCATATCCTTTGTCAAACCGAACGGTTATCGCATTAAGCTCATCTTCATCGGCTACATCATAAAAATACTCGACCCTTTTGATGTAAGGCAGTTCTCCTTTATATGCAATCGAAAACTTCGTTTCTTCGATTTTTTCCCGTTTTTCGACCGCATCTATCTCCGCATGCGAAATCGTTTGGCCGATTAATTCGTAGGCCGGTTCGACGAACGTATTGTACCGGGGCTGGACTTCCACGGTGCATGCGGCGCTGCCGGAGTCGGCTGTAGCGGTCACGGTCGTGGTGCCGACGTGCCGGGCGGTGACGGTACCGTCGGCGTCCACCGCGGCATAGAAGTCGTCCGCGGCGCTCCACGCGACGGGCCTGTCGGCCGTGATTCGTACCTGGTCGCCCACATAGAGCCGGACGGCCTGCCGGTCGAGTTTCGGTGCATCCTGCTGTTTGCACCCTGCCGTTCCGGCAGCGATGCCTGCCAGTACGGCCAATAAGAGCATACGTTTCATAAGCATGAGTAGTGAATGGTTTATATTTTATCAAAACATGTATCGTAAAGTTAATATTAATCCGGTTAATGACAAATATTTTATACTAAAAAACACGGCGGAGGGGACAGACCGGCCAACCGACTGCCGGGGCGACGGACATCGCGCCCGGAGCGGGGACCGCTCACCCGGACGGTCACTACGCGCGCGAAGCTACGACAGGCGGCCGACGGGACGAGAGAAGGAAGCATGCCGGACGGTTTTACATTATTTTTTATTCCGTAATTATAATCTATAAGGAAAAATGCCTATATTTGGGCGAAATTAAAAGGGGGTATGGAGGTCCCCTTTGGTTTCGGAAAATTGCAGGAAGCTCGTTAATAAAAGAGTATATTTTAGATTAACATTTTCTTTAAACAAACTAATAACTTTCAATCATGAATGTTCAGAAATTGATGGCGGACCTGGAACTTCGCCACCCGGGTGAAAGCGAATACCTGCAGGCAGTACGCGAAGTCCTCGAATCTATCGAAGAGGTTTACAACCAGCATCCCGAATTTGAGAAGGCCAAAATCGTTGAACGTATCGTCGAGCCGGACCGTATCTTCACTTTCCGCGTAACGTGGGTTGACGACAAGGGCGAAGTACAGACCAACCTCGGTTACCGCGTACAGTTCAACAGCGCAATCGGCCCGTACAAAGGCGGTCTGCGTTTCCACAAGGCAGTAAACCCCTCCATGCTGAAGTTCCTCGGTTTCGAGCAGACCTTCAAGAACGCCCTCACCACGCTTCCGATGGGCGGTGCAAAGGGCGGTTCCGACTTCGACCCGGTAGGCAAATCCGACGCTGAAATCATGCGTTTCTGCCAGGCATTCATGCAGGAACTCTGGAACAACATCGGCGTGGATACCGACGTTCCCGCAGGTGACGTAGGCGTAGGCGGCCGCGAAATCGGCTTCCTCAACGGCATGTATCAGAAACTCGCCCGCAAATACCACACCGGCGTGCTGACCGGCAAGGGCATGACCTGGGGCGGTTCCATCCTCCGTCCGGAGGCAACCGGCTACGGTGCACTCTACTTCGTACAGCACATGCTCCATCTCGCAGGCAAAAGCCTCAAAGGCGCTACCATCGCCATCTCTGGCTTCGGTAACGTGGCATGGGGTGCAGCCAAGAAGGCTACCGAACTCGGCGCCAAGGTTATCGCCATCTCCGGCCCGGACGGTGTCATCTACAACCCGAACGGCATGACCGACGAGAAAATCAACTACATGCTCGAGCTTCGTTCCTCGAACCGCAACATCGTCGCTCCGTTCGCAGAGAAGTTCAAAGACGCTACCTTCACTCCGGGCAAGAAGGCTTGGAGCGTGAAGTGCGACATCGCCCTCCCCTGCGCATTCCAGAACGAGCTCAACGGCGACGACGCTGCCGAACTGCTCAAGAACGGTACCTGGTGCTGCGCCGAGGTTTCCAACATGGGATGTACTCCGGAAGCTATCCACGCATTCCAGAAAGCAGGCATCCTCTTCGCTCCGGGCAAGGCCGTTAACGCAGGTGGCGTTGCGACTTCCGGTCTCGAAATGACGCAGAACTGCATGCACCTCTCCTGGTCGGGCAAGGAAGTGGACGAAAGACTCCACACCATCATGGAGAGCATCCACGAAGCCTGCGTAGAGTACGGCAAGCAGCCCGACGGCTACATCAACTACGTGAAGGGTGCGAATATCGCCGGCTTCATGAAAGTCGCACATGCAATGCTCGAACAGGGTATCATCTAATCCATACCCCGCATACGAAAAAGGGAGAACCGAAACGTTCTCCCTTTTTCTTTGTTGCTGCACCGGCAAGGCGGTACCCGAAAGGAACCGTCTTGTTCGCTTCCCCTCCGGCCCTACTCCGTACCGATATATCCTTTCAGCGCCTCGACATACTCCTCGAACGCTCTCCTGCCGTCCGTCGTGATGCTGCACGATGTACGTGTCTTCCGCCCTACGAACTCCTTCTTCACCCGGATATAGCCCGCCCCGGAGAGCTTGTCCAACTGTACGCTGAGATTCCCCGCCGTGGCACCGGTCTTCTCGCGGAGCCAGGTAAAGTCGGCCTCCTCCACCGAAACCAGCAGTGACATCACCGCCAGCCTTAGCCGCGAATGGAGCAGCGGATTCAATTCCCGGAACATGCCCTCTTCGCTTTACGGTTGATAATATGTCCCGGCACTACCATCATCACCAGAAACGAAAGCCCGAACCAGAGCCCCCAGTAAAGACGACAATCGTCGACCAGCAGGGCATAGGAAACCAACATGCCAACAGCGGCCACGAAGCCGACAAGCGGCATACAGACCAACCACGGTTCCTTGATGACGATGCCGGTAACGGATGTGCCGAAACAGGCATACAACAGGCCGAGCGGCAGCATCAGCGAGAAATCCGCCACGCCGTAAACGAAGGCCATCGCACACAGGACAATCACCGTCAGAAAGAACAGGGCGCCCACTATCCACCACATGCCGGACAGCACACCGTCCATATAGGTGACGACCGCCGGCCTTCTCTTTCGGGAGGCGGCTGCATCGACCATTCCCGGAATGAACATCAGGAACCATGCGAAATTCCACCGTGGATCGCCTGTAAAGCGTACCAACAGGAATACCGCTACGGAGAGCGCTACAGCGCTGTATCCGTAAAGCAGGAATTTGTTGCCGCTTCCGACCTCCATACGCTTCTTCGTCGTTTCAATCATCCGGGAGATGAGCTCCAGACTCTCCGCTCCCGTCAACTTCTTCTCTTCCATGACACATCTATTAAAGGTTAATGAATTACACCCGTACCGTCGGCACAAGCTCCGTACACCACAAACAAGTTTACAATATAAACTATATAAAGCAAAAAAACGATTCGCCTCTTCTCCGGCATCCCAACCGGACGAACGGGCATCCTTCTGCCGCCGGGCTGCAAACTCTACCGTCTGTCATATCCTGTACCCACTTCGTCTTTTCTTCTGCAAATATAAACAAGTTTATATTATAAACAAAATATTCCACCGACAAAGCGATGGAAAGAAAGGCCTCGAACGCCGTCCGACCTTTTCCGAACCATTGCGCGCACACAGCGCAATCCGTCCGAAGAAGGCACAACTATGCATACAGCCGGTCATCGTCCGCAAAATTACGTTAGCCGATGCTTCCTCCGCTGCCGGCCGCCCGCTCCGACAGAAACCATCGGTTTTCCCGTCCGGCAACAGTCCGGAACAAAACGCTGCCGGAAACCGCAGGAAACGATACCGACGCATCCGCCGGAAAGCGACGACACGAAAATCCGTCCGTTTCCGCGGTCGGATTACAAAAAAACGCAGGTACAGCGATGCACGACGCGTCACCCAACCCGCTTCTGGTTCAAGGTAGGAAAATCAACCGGCCGCTCCGGTAACTCAACACCGTCTTCTGGCCGGAGAGTATCGGAAAGCCGATTAATCCGTCCAGTCCGCGTTTCAGAGAACGGTTAAGATGGCTCATATCGTTGAATACGGTCGGGACCCTCCGGAACTCTCTGTCGCCGATTTTCAGCCGCTTCACCTTGGCGGAACGCACCCGGCGCGCTTCAGCGTCCGCCCCCGTAAGCGTCGTCTCCCGACACCCGGTCAAGGCGGGCCGCAACGACTCCCACAACCGGTCGTCCAGCAAATCGGCACCGGCCCCGCAGTCGATGCCGAGACGCAACATACATTCGCCGATGCACGCTTCCACACAGGCAATATGTCCTTCCATTTCAATAGGCACTTCCGTCACGGGACGTCCGCCTGTCAGAGACGCCACACAGGCATCCGTAACAGTCGGGTCGAGCAGCGTCAGCGTTCCGCCCTCGTAATCGAACAACAAATCCCAATCCTTATAGACTTCGTAACCGAGCAGGCCGAAAATCTCCGTTTCCTGCTCCAGATGCGACATGTCGAACGCGAGAAACCTTCTCCTTTCCGCACGGATTCCGTGAAAATCGAATTCGGAGACTTCCACAATATCCATTCCCCCGATGGAGGAATTCACTCCTTTCGAGGACGAAATCCGCAATGCAGCCGTATCGCGGTCCGTTCCATAGCAGCTGCTGTTGAGCATCAGTCTCGGCGCTCCATTGTCGATGATGAACGTACGTTCCCTTCCGTCCAGGAACGCCGTCGCGGCCAACAGGTTGCCGAGCCGGCGAACCGGTACGTCGAGCCGACCGGAAGACGGCCCCACAAAAGCGTCTTCCTCCTCCGGTAACGTTTCGACCCGCATCGGAAACAGTTCCAAACGTTCCAGACGGTTTTTCCCGTCGAAAAGGAAAGTCGCCTCCTTCCGGCCCAGTGCGCCCGCATAGGTAAAGGCACAGACCAGTTCCAGACCTCTTTCCGTCCGTTCCGCCCGAAGCATTTCAATCCGCTCCACCCGGTCGTCAAGCTGTTCCACGAGCAGTTTCATCACCGACCGGGCCCGGTCGCCCTCCTGTCCCGAAAACATGAATCCGGGCGCCAGAAAAGGCTCGACCCCCTCAATCGAACCGGCCCCGACGGCCTCCGCCACGAGGTGCACAATCCGTTCGCATTCCGCCCGGTCCTGAGCATGCGATGCCGTGCATACGCTCCACAGCGATGCCACGACCAACAATATTTTCCTCATCATCTCCGTAAACCATATTCCCCGACGACACCGATTCCCCCTCCGGTCATGCCAACCGATTCATGGATTCGCACCGACGGATGATAAATCATACCATAGCTACGCCGCCGACCGACCGGCCCGATACTCCGCGGAACACGGAATACCGGAAACCGCCCTGCATTTCCGGCAACGGTCCCATTCGTCCGAACGAGGCAAATATAATCCGATACAACCATACAAACAAAATACGAATATGAAATCACCGTCATGCTGCCCGTATGTCCGAATACCCGTGCATCCGCGGACACGCACCCGGACGTCCTGCCCCGCAGTCCTTCGCAAAGGCGAAGAGCAATGGCAATCGCAGCGGATACGACACCCCCACAACCAACGGAAACGTCCGGAAAGCGGCCCTTCCCAACACGAAAAAGGGAACGGTTTTCCGTCCCCTTCTCCTGGCCCGACGTTTCGTTCAAAGCGTGATGCTGAACCCGATTTTAAGCAACAGCGCGTTCAGCGAACATTCCTTGAGCACGAAAGGGGAATCGATTTCAGAGAAAAACTCGCCCAATCGGTAGCCTATGCCGATGTCGAAACCGGCATTACGATGGCGCCCCACCCGGAAGCGGTATCCTATCATGGGAGTGAGGGCCAATGCAGGGTCCCACTCGTCTCCCCAGTTATCGCTTTCCACACGCTCCAAAGGCACGCCGAGGTCGATGCCCACGAACGGCGAACTGTTCCGGTCGAGCACCGTGTAGCGGAAACGCAGGAAAGGCTGCAACAGCGTAACGAGGTCTCCGTCGCCAGGCATCGAGTAAGCGCTCAAATCGAAACCCGCCGCCATGTAAAAGTGCGGATTCGCCTGATAACCGAACGTCAACGCGGTATTCACCGTAGCTTCCGTCATCCAACGACCGATGCCCGTGCGCGGACCGGGCCATGCACCGCCGCCCGTCTCGACTCCGATAACGAACCCCCTGTCTTTGTGTACACGCTCTTTGCGCTACTTTTCTTTACCCACGAAATCGAAGTCATCCATATACCGCACCGGAATGTAATACTTCGTGGTCGTCGGAGTGTAAATATAACCCGTCACGAACGACAGCATGATGTCTCCGAACCCGTAACGGGTAAGTACGGCGTAATTCTCCGCATCGCCGACATGTTCCTGCGCGATGGTCTTTCCCGTCTTGACCAACCCGCCGAGGAAATGAGCGTTGTGTTCCTTGGATACTTCAATCATCGGCTCTTTGGGTTTGACGTCGCCGACAAGAATACGACTCGTGCTGCACGAGGATGCACAGACTGCCGCCGCGACCGCTGCGGCCGCAACGACGATTCCTTTCACGGTTTTCATACTACTCCTCCTCTTTTGCAGACTCCCTGCCGGCAGCCGCCGTCTTGTTCAACTCCTCTACCGGCAGATAGAATTTGGTCTGGGTCGGGGTATAGATTCCCGCCGTGACTCCCCCGACAAGGCCGTTCAGAAAACCGGTACTGGTCTGAACTACGAAACTGTCGGCGTCGTCCACATACTCCGACGCCGTCATCGTGGTATTGCCGCCGGGAATGAGTCCGCCGACGAAATGGTGATTGAACGCTTCCTGACTCACCTTGACTTTTCTGTCGTCGGGCCGGGCATTGCCTACATAAAGGTTCGTGCGGAAACAGGACGTCAGTCCCACACAGCACAAACACAGGCAAAACGGTAAAATTCTCTTCATGGCTTATATATTGAAAGATTCAGGTCGCCTCTTCATGTTCCGGCAGAACGGGTCATCACCGCACACCGTGCTGCCGGCCCCGGCACCTGCGAACGGCAGACCTCCTCCCGCCCCTGCACCGACGTACTGCCGTTCCCGTCTCAATAAGCTACGGTACCGTCTTCAACCAACGGTAAAATCCTCTTCCCGGAAAGGCCGTCGCGCACATCTCGCGCATACGCCGGAACGCACCGCATCGCCGTCGGATTGCGCAGGGAACAGCCGCATTCCGCCGCCGACGGATGCACTCGTTCATCGCAAAGGTAACGAGGGAACAAACAATTGTCCAATATAATATATCATTTTAGTATTCAATAAAAAAGACTATCTTTAGAAATTGCATGCATCGCTGGAATCCGACGGGCAGCCCACCCCGGTGCAGGCAGCCCCTGCGGAAACACTTCCGGAAATCCGGCCCCGTCCCTTCCGAAAAACATGCGGTCCGTTCCGTTCACGACCCCGACCGTACTCCGGCCCCGTCCGTATCATCCGCCCGGACGATACCCGCCAGACCGCGATACCATCGCCAGACGGTCACCTGCTCCACGGCAATGACCTCCGTACCGCCGGGAACGATGAACTCTCCCAGCCCCCTCCTCTGGGCAGCGTCCCGATGCCAGTCATAGGTATATCCGAGACGTGTCCACGGATACGGATTCTCCTCTCCGTATGAAAGCGCCGTCCGCGCCTCGAACCATTCCCGGTACGGTGCAGGCAGGTCACAGGGAGACACATCGGGAGCCGCACACGCCCCGACGTCCGGATTGGGACACGGTCTGAGCAACGTACTGCGGTCGGCATAGAAAAAGAGGAGCCGGTCGTAAGGGCTGTCCGGCGGAAGGCCGAGCAACTGTAGCATCCGCATCCTGCATTCCAGCGAATCCCCCATCAGAGGCATACGCCGCATACGCTCCTCCAGTTCATACGGCAGAACGACCCACAACGTATAACCGTCCGTAACGAACTGCCGTCCCGCCGTCCACACACCGGCATACTCCCCGTCCGTCATGGAACAGACGAGCACGAACTGCCGTCCGCCGCGTTCCGTCCACTCCAACCCGTCGCCGGAGTCGGGGGAAACGATACAGGGCAGGTCGCGGTACACCTCCGACGCGTCGGACACGGCGGCATCCGCCACGGCCGCCAGATAATCCGTCTGCAACTGCGCCCGGTCGAGATACCACGGCGCACCGCTCCACCGGCCGCACGCCGCATGGAACAAGACACATGCCGCACATACGGCTGCATATCCTGCATGAACTCTTCTCTTCATACGGCTTTCATTCTTCCTCTGTCTGCCGCTCCGACACCGTCCGAAACGGAAACCGCCCCGACAGCCAGCATACGGGAAAGAGCGCCCGTGCACTCCGGTACCGCACCGTTCCCTTTCCACGCACCGTCTGTTCTGCACCGCTCATCCCCGACCGCCAATGATGGAAAGTCCCGTCCTGCATGAACAGAACGGGACAGATGATTCACTGACGGAAGAACGACGGACAAGCCACGCTTCCGCCGCGACACCCCACCGCCGCCGGCCTATCTGCCGAGGCTTCGCTCCACATACCCGCGGTAATCCTTCACCACCGGTTCATAATCCCCGTCGAAGAGCGGCGAGGAGACCATGAAATCGGCCGTGGAACGGTTCACCGCCGTCGGAACGTTATACAACGTCGCCAGACGCAGAAGCGCCTTCACATCCACATCGTGCGGCTGGGCCTCCATCGGGTCCCAGAAAAATATCAGGGCGTCTATCCTGCCCTCGGCTATCATCGCCCCCAACTGCTGGTCGCCGCCGAGGGGACCCGACTTGAGCAGCCGGATGTCGAGCCGGCATTTTCCGTCCCCTTTCTTGCCTATCAGGACGTCGGCCACCATTCTGCCGGTCGTCCCCGTACAGACGAGACTGTGACACAACAGAAGTTCGCGGTTCCAGTCGGCCCACTCCACCAGGTCGGGCTTCATGTTATCATGCGCTACCAGCGCTATTGTCTTCTTTCTTTCCATCGGTTCAATCCATTCGCGGTGCAATGAAAACACAATGCCGTTGCACCGCCGTCACAACACCGTTACGATTCCGTTAATATTCCGGGGCCTCAATCCGACACAGCGTACAGGCCCGACACCTCTTTATTACTTTAGGGCGGCCATGCGTTCGCGGAGCGCCTTTATCTTCGCCTCGGCATCGTTCTTCTTGGCGTATTCCGTCTCCACCACCTTTTGCGGAGCCCCGCTAACGAACCGCTCGTTGGAGAGCTTCTTCATCACCGACGCGAGGAATCCCTCCAGATAGGCGAGTTCGTCGGCCAGCTTCCGCAGCTCGGCCTCCACGTCCACCATGCCGTCGAGCGGTACGAAATACTCCGTAGTCTTGACAATGAAAGAAGGCGCCGCCGGACTCTTCTCCGCCACGCACTTCACGCCCGACAGGTTCGCCATCTTGACCAAAAGCGGATTATAGGCCTCATGATAGTTTTCGTCGCGGATGACTTTCAGAGCAAGCGGTTCCCTGGTGGGAATACTCTTCTGCTGCCGGATGTTCCTTACCGCCGTCACGGTCTCTTTCACCAGTTCGAAACGCGCCAGCAGGGCATCGTCCCATGCAGCTGCCCGCGGCATGTCGCTCACCATGATGCTCTGTCCCTCCAGACGCGGGGCAAGGTGCTGCCACAGCTCCTCGGTAATGAAGGGCATGAAGGGGTGCAGCATGCGCAGCAACTTATCGAAGAACGCTTTGGTCTGGGCAAAGGTCTTCCCGTCGGCCGGCATCCCGTATGCGGGTTTCACCATCTCCAGATACCACCCGGAAAATTCGTCCCAGAACAGCCTGTAAATCTTCATGAAGGCATCGGAGATGCGGTAAGCCGCGAAATCGGCCTCGATACCCGCCAGGCTCCTGTCAAGCAGATTACCGAACCACTCTGCCGCCAGGCGGCCGCTTTCGGGCTGCTCCAGTCCCTCGTCCACGCTCCACGAGCTCACCAGCCGGAAAGCGTTCCATATCTTGTTCCCGAAATTGCGTCCCTGCTCGCACATCGCCTCGTCGAACATGATGTCGTTACCCGCCGTGGAACAGAGCAGCATGGCCACCCGCACCCCGTCGGCGCCGTAACGGTCTATCAGGTCGAGCGGGTCGGGCGAGTTGCCGAGCGACTTGCTCATCTTGCGTCCCAGCTTATCGCGCACGAGCCCCGTGAAATAGACGCTCTGGAAAGGCTTCTCGTGCATATACTCGTATCCGGCCATTATCATACGCGCCACCCAGAAGAAGATGATGTCGGGCGCCGTCACCAGGTCGTTGGTCGGATAGTAATAGCGTATCTCCGGATTCCCGGGATGCATGATGCCGTCGAAGAGCGCGATGGGCCACAGCCACGAACTGAACCACGTATCCAGCACGTCGTCGTCCTGCCGCAGGTCGGCGAGCTGCAGGTCGGCACCGCACTTGCGGCGGGCAAGCTCCAGCGCCTCCTCTGCCGTTTCGGCCACCACATAGCCGCCTTCGGGCAGATACCAGGCCGGAATGCGGTGTCCCCACCAAAGCTGCCGCGAAATACACCAGTCCTTGATGTTCTCCATCCAATGGCGATACGTATTGCGGAACTTGGGCGGCACGAAGCGTATCATGTCACTCATGACAGCATCGAGTGCTGGAACTGCCAATTTGTCCATTTTCAGAAACCACTGCATGGAAAGTTTCGGCTCTATCGGAACATGCGTACGTTCCGAGAAACCGACGTTGTTGGTATAGGCCTCCGTCTTTTCGAGCAGACCGGCCGCATCGAGGTCCTTCTCTATCCGTTCACGCAGCGCGAAACGGTCCATACCCTCGTACAGGCCCACCTTGCCGTTCACCGTACCGTCCGGATTGAAGATGTCGATGACCTCCAGATTGTATTTCTCGCCTATCACATAGTCGTTCACGTCGTGGGCCGGGGTCACCTTCAGCACACCCGTTCCGAACTCCGTATCCACATAATCGTCCGCGATGACGGGAATGCTCCTGCCCACGAGCGGCACCCTCACGGCACGCCCCACGACGCCCGCGTAGCGGGGGTCGTTCGGATTGACGCAAAGGGCCACATCGCCGAGTATCGTCTCCGGACGCGTCGTGGCCACCGTCAGATAGCCGCCGCCCTCCTCCAGCATGTAGCGCAGATAGTAGAGCTTCCCGTGCGTCTCGCAAAAAACCACCTCCTCGTCCGAAAGAGCCGTCTGCGCGGCGGGGTCCCAGTTCACCATGCGTACCCCGCGGTAAATCAATCCTTTGTTATAGAGATCCACGAAGACGCGGATGACGCTGCGCGAACGCACCTCGTCCATCGTGAATGCGGTACGCTCCCAATCGCACGAGGCGCCCAGCCGGCGGAGCTGTTTGAGGATAATCCCCCCGTGCTCCTCCTTCCACTGCCAGGCATGGCGCAGGAACTCCTCGCGCGAGAGCGACGATTTCTCGATACCCTGCTCCCGGAGCCTGGCCACCACCTTGGCTTCGGTAGCTATCGAGGCGTGGTCGGTTCCCGGCACCCAGCAGGCGTTCATCCCGTTCATCCGGGCACGGCGGACAAGCACGTCCTGCAGGGTATTGTTCAGCATGTGCCCCATGTGGAGCATGCCTGTCACATTCGGGGGTGGTATGACTATTGTATAGGAAGGTCTGCTGTCGGGTTCCGAATGAAAGTACCCGCCCGCAAGCCAGTAGTCGTACCACTTGCCTTCGAGCTCCTGGGGAACGTATTTGTCTGCTATCTTCATAGTGTATGAATATTTCCGTTACAAAATGTGTGAATTGCAAAGATAGCGATTTTGACGTTCGGATGGAGCCGGACATGTTAATAAACTGATGATTGTTTTCGGAATACAGATAACATTTAAGGGAACGGATTCGTTATCTTTGTACCCAAATCGAAAAGGAGATTTCAAAGAATGAGCAAAAAAAGCAATAAGATAGAGATAGATATCCTGTCGGATATTTCCGACATTCAGGAGGGACACAGCCAGGTCATCCCGATAGTTACCGAAAACGAAGACGAACTTTCGGAAAACTATTCGATACCCGAATCGCTGCCCATCCTCTCGCTGCGCAGCTCGGTGCTGTTCCCCGGCTCGATTACCCCCATTACGGTGGGCCGGGAGAAGTCCATGAAGCTGATACGCGACGTGGAGGCCGGCACGGGAATACTCGGTGCGGTACTTCAGAAGGAGTCCGACGTCGAGCAGCCCGCACCGGACGACATGTACCGCATCGGCACGGCAGCCCGCATTCTCAAGACGCTCGACATGCCCAACGGCAACCTGACCGTCATCCTGCACGGCCTCGAAAAAATCGAGATAAACGAATACCTCTCTTCGGAGCCCTACTTCACGGCGACGGTCACGCCGCTCAAGGATACGACGCCCGCCTCCGGCAACGTGGAGTTCGAGGCGCTCGTGGAATCCATCAAGGACGTGGCGCTGAACATCATCAGCGTTTCGCCCAACATACCGAAGGAAGCATCGTTCGCCATCAAGAACATCGACAGCAAACGCGGCATCATCAACTTCATCTGTTCCAACCTCGACTTCGAGGATGCCGACCGCCAGCGGCTGCTCGAAGCGCCGGGACTGCTGGCGCGTGCCCGCCGCCTGCTGGAAATACTCGTACGCGAACAGCAGCTCGTGGAGCTAAAGAACAAGATACAGAGCAAGGTCAAACAGGACATCGACCAGCAGCAGAAAGAATACTACCTCCAGCAGCAGATACGCACCATCCAGGAGGAGTTGGGCGGCAACGAGGACGAAGCCGAAATCGCCCGCATGCGCGAGGAGGCCAAGACGAAGAAGTGGAGCAAAGAGGTGGGCGAAATGTTCAACAAGGAGCTCAACAAGCTCGAGAGGCTGAATCCCGCCGTGGCGGAATACTCGGTACAGATGAACTACCTGCAGCTGATGCTCGAACTTCCGTGGGGCGAGTGCACGCAGGACAACCTCGACCTCAAACATGCCCGCGAACGGCTCGACAACGACCACTTCGGCCTGGAGGAGGTCAAGGAGCGGCTGCTGGAACATCTGGCGGTCATCAAGCTGAAAGGCGACCTCAAGTCGCCGATTATCTGCCTCTACGGCCCTCCCGGAGTGGGCAAGACGTCGCTCGGCAAATCGGTGGCGGGAGCATTGGGCCGCAAGTTCGGACGCATATCGCTCGGCGGCCTGCACGACGAATCGGAAATCCGCGGCCACAGGCGCACCTACATCGGCGCGATGCCGGGCCGCATCATCCAGACCATCAAGCGATGCGGCTCCTCCAACCCGGTCATCATCCTCGACGAGGTGGACAAAATCGGCGTAGGGAACCACGGTGACCCGTCGTCGGCACTGCTCGAAGTGCTCGACCCGGAACAGAACACCACGTTCCACGACAACTACCTCGACACGGAGTACGACCTCTCCAAAACGCTCTTCATCGCCACGGCCAACAACATACAGAACGTACATCCGGCCCTGCGCGACCGCATGGAGATGATAAACATCCCCGGCTACCTGCTCGAAGAGAAGATTGAAATCGGACTGCGCCATCTGCTCCCCAAGGAACGCGAGGCGCACGGCATCCCCGCCGAGAACCTGCTCCTGTCGCGCGAAGTGATGGAGCGGATTATCTCCGACTACACCCGCGAAGCAGGGGTGCGCGGACTGGACAAGATGCTGGCCAAAATCGCACGTCACCGGGCGAAAGATATCGGATTCGAGCAGGAGTACAACCCGGAGATATCGGTCGAAGATTTGGAAAAGATACTCGGCATGCCCAAGTTCCGCAACGAAAAGTACGAAGTGAGTGGCATCACGGGTGTAGTTACCGGCCTGGCATGGACCGAAGTGGGAGGCGATATCCTCTACATCGAGTCGATACTCAGCCCCGGCAAGGGCAAACTGAGCCTGACGGGCAACCTCGGCGACGTGATGAAGGAGTCGGCGACGATAGCCCTCGAATGGACGAAAGCCCACTATGCGGAGCTGGGAATCGACAAGGAGAAGTTCGAGAATTTCGACATCAACATCCACGTACCGGAGGGAGCCATCCCGAAGGACGGCCCGAGCGCAGGCATCACCATGGTGACGTCGCTGGTATCGACCTACACCGGCCGGAAGGTGAAAGACCGCATCGCCATGACGGGCGAAACGACGCTCCGTGGACGGGTCATGCCCGTAGGGGGCATCAAGGAGAAAATCCTCGCCGCCAAACGCGCGGGCATCTCCGAAATCATCCTCAGCGAGGACAATGCGAAGGATATCGCCGAAATCAAGGAGGACTACGTAGAGGGACTGAAATTCCACTTCGTCCGCACGAACGAAGAGGTACTCGAACTCGCACTCGAAAAATAGAACAAGGTACGTATCCGTACCGGCGAAAGCCCCGGAGGAACTGGTTCCTCCGGGGCTTTTCGTTTCCTGCTCCGACAGTCAGTCCGGACAAACAAGGAACCGGACGGCCCTCCGCCTCGAACAATGGAACGGTTCCGCTCAAGCTGCCCCCACAAGAGCCGAAACGGGCGGCATACCGACGGCTAAACAGTCTCAAGGAAAACCGCCAATCATACCGTCCTGCAAACAGCAGGAATTGCGGTACCGGAGAAACGGACCCGCAACGGCCCCATCCTTTACAGCACACACGGCAGTTTACCGGCGGCACCGCATACGGTAATCGTAGGGAGAGAACCCCGTCTTCCGTTTAAAGAAGCGGCTCAGATAGGACTGGTCGGGAAAGCCGAACCGGTCGGCTATCTGCGTCACGGAGAGGTCGGAGGTGTAAAGCAGGGCCTTGATTTCGGCCACGAGCTGTTCGTCTATCAATTGCTTGGGTGTCTTATGGGGTGCAAGCCCAGCCGTAACCACCCGCAGGTAACGCTGCGATATGCAGAGTTCGCCGGCATAAAACGCCGTATCGCGCCGTTCGGTACAGTGCTGCCGCACCAGCGACAGAAAACGGTGAAAGATGTATTCCCGGCCGAAAGATTCGGCCGAAGCCGTCTTCTGCGGCATACTCCGGCACATCGCCACCAGGAATCCCTGCAGGAAGTTGCGCCGGGCTATCTCTCCGTATATTCCGCCCCGACACACCTCCCGGGCCATATCCATCCACAAAACGGCCGAGGCCCACGACTCGGAACCCGCCGGGTGGAGAAAAAAGGGTTCGTCGCGCAGGAAGCGGATACAGCCGGCATCGAGCGGTATCGCCGCCTCATGGAAAAGTCCGTCCGGAAAAGTGAACATCCGAACGGCCAAATCCTCCCCCGCTTCGAGCAGATGCAGTATCGCACCGGGAAAGAGCAACAGTTCAGCTCCCGCCTGCAGGCGGTAATGTTCGATACCCGTCGAGACATCGGCACGGCCGTGCACACAGAGCATGTTCACCCCGCATCCTATCCGCACCGGCCAGTGCCTGAACATCTCCACTCCCCCTTCCGCATAAGCCATCTGCCCGTCGCTCCTCTCCATAACCGTCACCCCTCCCTTTGCAGACGCACGCCCCCTTGACAGAGGCAAAACCCGCGCATCCCTTTACGACACAAAATTACGCCATTTCCCGATACTCTCCGCCCTTTTTATGCCGGAAATGAAATATTACGATGTAAATACGGCCGCCTGCCCATCCAGTTCCGTACCCTATCTTTGCAGACAAAAAAGAACGCAATGCAAACCGGTATTCCCTATTCGCATGCCAAGACGTCCGCGGCACGCTACTCGAACTACCTTATCGTCCTGCTCGGCATCCTCACGGCCTTCGGTCCGCTCGTGACGGACATGTACCTGCCGACGCTCCCCTCCATGACAGTTTATTTCGGCACTTCGCAGTCGATGGTACAGATGGGCCTCACCGCGAGCATGGCGGGCCTGGCGCTCGGCCAGCTCCTTTTCGGCCCGCTGAGCGACAAGTTCGGCCGGCGGCCGCTGCTCCTCGTCTCCCTGCTGCTGTTCGTCGCTTCCACAGTGATTTGCATCTTCTCGCCCACGATATACGTATTCGTGGGCATGCGGCTCTTCCAAGGCATAGGGGCCGCCGGCGGCATCGTCATCTCCCGTTCCGTGGCCACCGACCGTTACCGCGGCAAGGAGCTGGTCAAGGTCCTCGCCGTCATCGGTGTCATCAACGGCATCGCTCCGGTAGCGGCTCCGGTACTCGGCGGCGTACTGACCGATGCCGTCGGGTGGCGCGGCATCTTCGTCATCCTGCTGGCCATCGGCGTCATCCTGCTCGGAGGCTCGATGCTGTTCCGGGAGTCGCTTCCTCCGCGCCGCCGGGCCGGCCAGAGCCTGCTGCGCACTTTCGGCAACTTCGGCACCATCCTGCGCAACAAACGTTTCATGCTCTATGTATTCCAGCTCGGCTTCGCCCAGGGTATCCTCTTCTCCAATATCGCCTCCTCCCCATTCATCATACAGGAGCACTACGGCTTTTCGGCACTGGCATTCAGCATCGTTTTCGCCGTGAACTCGCTCGCATTCATGGCCGCGGCCCCGCTCTCGCTTCGCTTCCGCCGCCCGCAGGACGGCATCATGGCGAGCTGCATCGGGATGTGCGTACTCTCCGTCGCCGAACTCGCAGCCCTGTGGTGCAGATGCAGTTTTTGGGTATATGAAGGCATCCTGTTCCTGCTGCTCTTCACCATGGCACTCACCTTCACCCTCTCCACAACGCTCGCCATGGAGAGCGAACGCCGATATGCCGGGAGTGCATCGGCCATTCTCGGTGCGGTTTGCTTCGCCTTCGGCGGTATCGTCTCGCCCATCGTAGGAACGGGCGACATTCTCAAGACCACCGGCATCGTCTTCGTCGTATGCGCCGCCGCATCGCTCTGCTGCGCAATCGCGGCAGACCGGCAGCATCCGACCGCATCGCGTCCCTGAACCGAGAGCGGCTCTCCGTTGGGAAAAGAGAGAGAGGGGGCCCGAAGATACCCCATCCTTTCCGTCTTCCGGTCCGCGGGGAGTATCCCCGACAGATCGGAAGACGGAAGACACGGTGACCCCACATGCGCCAACCCGCCCTTCCCTTTCCGCTCCCCGCCCGACCGGATAAAAAACAACGGACGCATACCGGATTTTCGAGGATATTCCGTACCTTTGCCCCGCCTTAGGGACGGGACCCCCGCCTTGACACCAGGCTATGCATTCCCATGCCTGTCTCCCGATTCCCCTTTCCGGCTGCAAGCATTTATGACCTTATCGAGAAACAATCCCGAACTGCTGGGAACGGAACCCGTCGGCAGGCTGCTGAAGCGGTACGCCCTGCCAGCCATCATCGCGATGTCGTCGTCATCGCTCTACAACATCATCGACAGCATCTTCATAGGCCACGGCGTCGGAGCGATGGCCATCAGCGGGCTGGCCATCGCCATGCCGCTGATGAACCTCATGGCGGCCTTCGGGTCGCTGGTAGGCGTCGGAGCCTCCTCGCTCATCTCCATACGTCTGGGACAGGGCAACAAACAGCGGGCATTCCTGATACTCAGCAACGCCATCATGCTGAACGTGGTGATAGGACTCACCTTCACCACGCTGGGGCTCATCTTCCTCGACGACATTCTCTACTTCTTCGGCGCAAGCGACCAGACCATCCCCTACGCCCGCGACTTCATGCGCATCATTCTGTCGGGCAACGTCATAACCCATGTCTTCATGGGAATGAACGAAATTCTGCGTGCGTCCGGCTATCCGAAAAAAGCGATGGGCATCATGCTTACGGCCGTGTTCATCATCGTCTGCCTCAATCCGCTCTTCATCTTCGGATTCGGCTGGGGCGTCCGTGGCTCGGCTTTCGCCACCATCACCGGACAGTGCGTGGCGCTCGTACTCGAATTCACGCACTTTCTCAACCGGAAACACTTCCTCTACCTCAAACGCGGTACGTTCCGTTTCATCGGCACCATCGTACGCAAGGTGCTCTCCATCGGCATGGCCCCCTTCCTGCTCAACGTATGCGCCAGCATCGTCGTCATCTTCATCAACAATGCCCTCAAAAAAACGGGCGGCGATATCTCCATCGGCGCCTACGGCATCGTGAACCGCGTGCTGATGCTCTTCGTGATGATTGTGAACGGACTCAACCAGGGCATGCAGCCCATCGTGGGCTACAACTACGGCGCCCGTCAGTTCGACCGCGTCATCCGGACACTGAAACTGAACATCGTGTGCGCCGTATGCGTCACCACCTTCGGCTTCATTCTGGGCCACTTCTTTCCCCACCTCGTGGCCGGTATGTTCACCGACGACCCCACGCTGCTGAGCGTAGCCGAAATGGGACTGAAGATATCGCTCCTCGCATTCCCGATAGCCGGATTCCAAATCGTCTCCTCCGGTTTCTTCCAATACATCGGCAAACCGCAGAAGGCCATCCTGCTGTCGCTCACGCGCCAGCTCCTGTTCCTCGTACCGCTGCTGGCCGTCCTGCCCGACCTTTACGGCACCATGGGCGTATGGGCGAGCATGCCCATCGCCGACTGCCTCGCGGCATTCCTCGCCGGGGTGCTCCTCTTTTTCCAGATACGCAAGATGCGCAGGCATCCGGACGAAATCAAGGTCATCTGACTTTTCCGCACCGCTCCGGTACAAGTGACGGCGGTTTCCGCTCTGTCCGCAAACAGTACAGCGTTGTGAAGCGGGCAACATACCGACCGGATGCCGGCAAACGAAAACGGCGGGAGGATATTTCGAATATCTTCCCGCCGCCGTACCGGTATCGTTCCGGCACCTATTCGATTTCCCAGTCGCAACCGTCCTTACGGTCCTTGACACGGATGCCGATTTCGTTCAGCCGGTCCCGGATGCGGTCGGAAGCGGCCCAATTCTTCGCAGCCTTGGCCTCGGCCCGCACGTCGAGCAGCATCTCCACCAGCGGCGTCACCAAATCGTCAGCCTCGGCGGCCTTTTCATCGCACAGGCCGAGCACATCGAACACCACGGTATGCACCAGGACGCGCAACCGGTCGAGGTCTTCCGCCGTTATGGATTGCTGTTTCTCGTAAATCTGGTTGATGATGCGCACCCAATCGAAGAGGGCAGCTATCACGAGAGGCGAATTCAGGTCGTCGTTCATCGCCTCCTCGTAACGCTCCCGCAGGTCGTCCACCTCCACGGTGGAAACGGCCGACGGGGTGAGCTTGCCGAGCGTTTCGACCGCCTTCATCAGGCGGTCCAGTCCCTTCTCGGCGGCTTGCAGCGCCTCGTTCGAGAAATCGAGCGTGGAACGGTAGTGGGCCTGCAGGATGAAGAACCGGATAGTCATCGGCGAATAAGCCTGCGCCAACAGGGCGTGGTTCCCCGTAAAGAGCTGTTCGAGGGTGATGAAGTTGCCCAGCGACTTGCCCATCTTCTGCCCGTTGATGGTAATCATGTTGTTGTGCACCCAATATTGTGCGGCACCGTGCCCTTCGGCCGCGGTATTCTGCGCCAGTTCGCACTCGTGATGGGGGAACATCAGGTCCATTCCGCCTCCGTGTATGTCGAAAGTCTCGCCGAGATATTTGGTGCTCATGGCCGAGCACTCCATATGCCAGCCGGGAAAACCGTCGCTCCACGGCGAGGGCCAGCGCATGATATGCTCCGGCGAAGCCTTTTTCCAGAGCGCGAAATCGGCCGGGCATCGCTTGTCGCCCTGTCCGTCGAGGTCGCGCGTCCCGCAAAGCATGTCGTCGAGCCGACGCCCGGACAGGATGCCGTAATCGTAATCCCGGTTGTAGCGTTCCACGTCGAAATAGACCGAACCGTTGCTGACGTAAGCATAACCGCGGTCGAGAATGCGCTGCACATAGGCTATCTGTTCGATGATATGACCGGAAGCGAGCGGTTCGATGGAGGGCGAAAGCACCCCGAGCGCACGCATGGCATCGTGGTAACGCTCCGTATAGTAGTGAGCTACTTCCATGGGTTCCAGCTCCTCGAGCCGCGCCTTCTTCGTTATCTTGTCTTCCCCCTCGTCGGCATCGTTCTCCAGATGGCCCACATCGGTGATGTTGCGCACGTAGCGCACCTTGTAACCGAGCGAACGCAGGTAGCGGAACAGCAGGTCGAAAGTAATGGCCGGCCGTGCGTGCCCCAGGTGCGGGTCGCCATAGACGGTCGGGCCGCAGACGTAGATGCCCACATGGGGCGGATTCACCGGTTCGAACTCCTCCTTGCGCCGGGTGAGGGTATTGTGGAGCATCAGCTTTGACTTCATATGCGGATATCTTTTAAATTCGGGTTCGGGACAATCCCGCACGGCGGGAAGCCCTGCGGTACGCATCGGCAGCACAGCCCCGCCGACGGTTCCGGCAGCCGCCGTTTGCGATGGTAAAAATAGCAACTTTAGCCGATAAGTCCGGAAGATTTGCAGTTTTACCCCTTTATTTTTTTACTTTTGTGAACCGGAGCATATTTTTTCCGCATTTTCTCCGTTCTAACGATTAAAAACCGCTCGGACAATACGAAAGCAGACAGATGAACTATTTCAAGAAGTACGACAGGATAACGGGATGGCTCGTGTTCGCCATAGCCGCTGCCGTTTACCTGCTCACCATGGAGCCCACCGCCAGCCTGTGGGACTGCGCCGAATTCATCGCGACCTCCTATAAACTCGAAGTGGGACACCCCCCCGGAGCACCGCTCTTCATGATGATATCGCGCTTCTTCACCCTTTTTGCCCCCGGAGCGGAATACGCCGCGGTCATGGTGAACACCATGTCGTCGCTGGCCAGCGCCTTCACCATCCTCTTTCTCTTCTGGAGCATCACGCACCTGGGACGCAGGATAACGGCCAACCGCGGCCAGGAACTCACACCGGCCCGCACATGGACCATTCTGGGCGCCGGCATCGTCGGTGCGCTGGCCTACGCCTTCACCGACACCTTCTGGTTCTCGGCCATCGAAGGGGAGGTCTATGCTCTCTCCTCGTTCTTTACGGCCGTGGTCGTATGGGCCATTCTCAAATGGGAGGAGGTGGCCGACGAGCCCCACGCCAACCGCTGGCTCGTGCTCATCGCCTACCTCATGGGGCTCTCCATCGGTGTACACCTGCTCAACCTGCTCGCCATTCCGGCCATCGTCTTTATCTACTATTTCAAGAAGACGCCGAAGGTGACCGCATGGGGCGTGGTCAAAGCCACGCTGATAGCGGCCGCCATCCTGCTCTTCATCAACAACATCGTCATTCCCTATACCGTAGCGGCGGGCGCCGTCGTGGACCGCTGGTTCGTCAACGGGCTCGGACTGCCGGTCAACAGCGGACTGCTGACCTTCGTGCTGCTGCTCATCACGCTGGTTGCCGGTGCCGTCTATCTCACCTACCGGAAAGGAATGGCGGTATGGAACACCATACTGCTCTGCCTGGGCGTCATCCTGATAGGTTACAGCAGCTACGCATCGGTGGTTATCCGCGCCGCGGCGAATCCGCCGATGAACAGCAACGACCCCGACAATGCCTACGGGCTTCTTTACCTCCTCAACCGCGACCAGTACGGCTCCGTACCGCTGCTGACGGGGGCCCAGTTCTCCACTCCCGATGCCCCCATCGAAGACGTGAAGTACGCCAAGAAATACTACCTCGACACGGAGGGCAAATACCGCGCTACCGAAAGCGTGGCGGACTATACCTATCCGGCCGAGTTCGTCACCCTCTTTCCCCGCATGTGGTCCACCAACCCCTCCCACATCGAAGGGTACAAACAGTGGAGCCAGATGGACAAAGGGAAGACGGTCTTCTACAAGGGAGAGCGCTACGAAGTCCCCACCGGCGCCCAGAACCTGCGCTACTTCTTCAGCTACCAGATGAACTTCATGTACTGGCGCTACTTCCTGTGGAACTTCGTGGGCAGGCAGAGCGACAACCAGTCCTACGGCGAAATCACCGACGGACAGTGGCTCTCCGGCATCGGCCCCATCGACCAGCTCTACCTCGGCCCGCAGAAAGAGCTACCCTCGGAGATGGCCGACAACAAGGGGCGCAACAAATACTACTTCCTCCCCTTCATTCTCGGCATCATCGGTCTGATTTACCAGCTCAACCGCGACCCGAAGAACTTCACCGTGGTGATGTGGCTCTTCGTCATGATGGGCATCGCGCTGGTCTTCTACTTCAACCAGACCCCGTCCGAACCGCGTGAAAGGGATTACATTTATGCCGGTTCGTTCTATGCCTTCTCCATCTGGATAGGGCTGGGTGTGATGTGCGTCAGGGAGTGGGTCGGAAAACTGACCCGCAAAGACAACGTGGCGACCTCCGCGATAGCCACTGCGGTATGCTGCTGCGTACCGGCGATATTGGCGGCACAGAACTGGGACGACCACGACCGCAGCCACCGCTACGTGGCGCGCGATATCGGCTACAACTACCTGATGACCTGCCTGCCGAACTCCATCATCATGAACTTCGGGGACAACGACACCTTCCCCCTGTGGTACAACCAGGAGGTGGAAGGCGTGCGGCCCGACGTGCGCATCATGAATACGAGCTACCTCGACGGAAGCTGGTACATCGACGAAATGAAGCACCGCTACAACGAGTCGGCCCCGGTACCCTTCTCGCTGCCGCAGCATAAATACGCGATGGCGGAGAACGACTTCATCTACGTGGAAGATGTGTTCCAGGAGCCCAAACCCATCAAGCAGGTCATCGACTTCATCCGCAGCGACGCCCCCATCAGCCGCATCAAACTCGACGAACAACTCGCCGTCGACTTCATCCCGACACGGACGCTTCTGCTGCCGGTGAACAAGGAGAATGCCGTGAAAAGCGGCATCGTCAAGCCGGAAGACGCCCACCTGATGGTCGATACGATAACCATCAACCTGCAGGCATCGTCGCTGCGCAAATCGGAGATGATGCTGCTCGACCTGCTCGCCAACTTCGACTGGGAACGGCCGCTCTACGTCACCTCTCCCTCACTGGTCGCCAATTTCGGTCTGCAGGATTACCTGCAGTTCGACGGTTACGCCTACCGGCTCGTCCCGATAAAGACGACCTACACGGACCTCTGGAATGCAGGCCGCATCGACACCGACCTCCTTTACCATAACCTGATGGAGGTCTATCGGTACGGCAACGTCGCCGACCCGCGCGTCTACGTGGACACCTTCGTCAACTACAACTTCAACGCAACCAACATCCGGATAGCCTTCGCAAGGCTGGGCGCCGAGCTCGCCCGACGCGGCGAAAAGGAGAAAGCGGTCGAAGTGCTCGACTACGGACTGGAACAGATGCCCGTATCGCAGTTCCAATACACCTATCAATACCTCCCCTACATCCGGGCCTACTACGAAGCAGGAGCCACCGAGAAGGGCGACGCCCTCTTCGACAGCTATGCGAAGAATCTCGAAGAGTACGTCGACTACTTCCTCTCCTTCCCGGACAACCGGCAGTATCTCATCGAAAACCAGTTCGCCGACAAGCTGACCGCACTCGCCGAACTGCACCGCATCGCCGAAAATTACGGACGCACCGACCGTGCGGCACGGATACTGAACCTTTTCGACTGGCTCTTCGGGCCGGAAGGACAAACGGACTATACGGAATACGAGCAGACCGTCCTCCCGACGGAATGACCGTTTATCCGGAATATTTTCGGTACGACAGAGCGGGGGCGGATGAATCATCCGCCCCCGCTTCCATGACTGCCGCTCTATGCACCCTCCCGGGCACCGGCATGCCGGCCGGCTCAATTCCCGACATCCAGTGCTGGCAGGTTGAGTACCCGCGCCCGCGTGACGGTAAACGGCTGCTTGGTACGTTTGGTAATCACGCTGCCGTCCGCCCGAGTGAACCGGAACTCCGTACCCGCGCCGTACTCGCCGGCAGGCAATACGGCATAAAATACCGAGGGCACATCGGTAAGCTGGACGGTTCCCGTCCAGACTATCTGAAATTCGCTGCCGTGCGAGGAGTTGAGAAAGGTGGTCTCATAGGTATTCTCATCCACCTGGAAGCGGCCGGTTATCTCCTTCTGCGGTGTGGTAGTATCGATATAAATCGTCTTGACGGAGATGTTGTCTCCCGTCACGGGAAAACAGATTAGACCGAAAGGACACACGAAATTCACCTTGCCGTCGGCACCCGCCGCACCGTACATGGGAAAATCGACGATATTTTCGATTCCGAGGTATATTTCGCGCGGAGCTTCGAGAACGACCTCCCTGTTCTCCGGCGTTATGGTGACAAACATGGCCGGATAACCGGCAATCAGCGAAGAATAGGTATCAGGCAACTCCATGGGCACCTGCACATCGGGGTCGCTCGAATACCCGAATCCGCTGTAAACGAATTCGGCCTGCCCCGTGCCGACGCCGCTCTGCAGATTGAACACACGCATAGCTCCCTGAACGCCCGTATCGAAATGAATGACAATCTGGTCGTTGGCCTTCCATACTATCGGATGGGGCACCGTTCCTTCCTGAATGACGGTACGCTGGGCGACACTGCCGTCAACAGCCTCCCCGAACAAGGCGGCAGGCGCCGCAGCCGATACAGGCTGTTCGATGGAAGCGTACAATACGAAATCCGAAACAGGAGGAACACCGTCCTGCTGTTTGTCACAGGCTACGAAAGCGAGAATGCCCAGCGCACTCGCCGCAGCGCACAAAAAATGTCCGACGTTTTTCATAAAACACCTCATTCCCAAAAATCCGCAGATGACGAGTTCAGGGTATCCTCCCCGACGCTCTCGATTGAATTACCCGTCGGCTGGACGGAAACGGCTATTCCCCGCTCCGCAGCGAACGACAAAGACTCGACGGCCGGCGCCAGATAGCGCCGTCGGCCACTTTCCAATATTTCTTCCATAATTTCGATTTTAACAATCTGTAACGATATATCAAACTGCAAACGACATGCCACATCCCCCGGCAAACGGTCTGCGAACGACAATACCGGCGAAAAGAGAGATATCCGCATCCCGCCGAAGAGAAGACGAAAAGAGCGTCCTCCGTGCGGTTCCCGGAACGGATACGGCAGAGTTGTGTACCCGGCGGCTATTCAGCGATGACACCCGAACCGACCAGCTCTTCTCCCGCATACCACGCGGCAAACTGTCCGGGGGTGATGCCGCGCTGCGGCGAATCGAACACGATGTAGGCCCCGTCGGCGCGAAGGTGCAACACCCCGCCCTGTAAAGGCTGGCGGTAGCGTATCCGGAACGAGAACAGCGCCTGCTTCCCTGCTGCGAACCGTCTGTCGGGACTCACCCAATGCACATCACCGGGCAGAATCCGCAACGCCCGGCGGTAAAGGCCGGGGTGCCTCTGCCCCTGCCCGACATAGACCGTATTGGAGAACGTATCGGTAGCGATGATGAAAAGCGGTTCGGCCCGTCCGCTCACTCCGAGCCCCTTGCGCTGGCCGATGGTGTAGTAGTGCGCACCGTTGTGTTCGCCCACCTTCACGCCGTCGGCCGGAGTATAACGGTACGGAAGCGCCATCTCCTCAAGTCCCGTCCGGGCGGCAGCCTCCGCATAACCGGGCCAGTCGGCGGCTATCTCCACGATGTCGCCCTGCCGCGGAGCGAGTTTCTGCTGCAGGAAGAGGGGCAGGTCCACCTTCCCGACGAAGCATATTCCCTGCGAATCCTTGCGTTTGGCAGTGGCGAGCTGCTGCTCGGCTGCGATGCGGCGCACCTCGGGTTTCAACATGTCGCCGATGGGAAACATGGCCCGCGCAAGCTGCGCCTGCGAGAGCTGACACAAAAAATAGCTCTGGTCCTTGTTGGGGTCGGAACCCGCCAGCAGCCGGTGATATACCCTTCCGCCGACCTCCTCGTCGCGGCGGCGGCAGTAGTGTCCCGTAGCGACGTAGTCGGCGCCGAGCTTCAACGCCTCTTCGAGAAACGCATCGAACTTTATCTCCCGGTTACAGAGTACGTCCGGATTCGGGGTACGTCCGCGGCCGTACTCGGCGAACATGTAATCCACCACACGGGCCCGGTACTGTTCGCTGAGGTCCACGAAATGGAAAGGGATGTCGAGCCGTCTGGCCACCAGCTCGGCGAAGACCTGGTCGTCGTACCAGGGACAGTCGCCCTCGAGCGTTCCGGCGGTATCGTGCCAGTTACGCATGAAAAGCCCCACTACATCGTACCCCTGCTCCTTCAGCAGGTAGGCGGCCACCGACGAATCCACCCCGCCGGAGAGCCCCACCACAACCCTTGTCTTGCCATTCTCCATACGATTGCAAAATTACGACATAATCCGGGATATTCCGACACTCCTTTCGCATACCCGCCAACGGACGGCACGGAACAGGGACCGTCCGTAACTTTTTTATCGGAAACCGTCTTGCCGCCGCTGCCGTTCCGCGAAAAATCACTATATTTAGGAGATAAAATCGCAGGACGATGCAACACAGGGGAGAGCATACCCGCAACGGCAGACCCGACAAGGCGCGAACGCGCCGGGTTTCTGCCGCTGCGCCGCATCTCTTCTTTTTCCTTTTCCTGTCGGCTTCCGCTCTCCTGCCGCAGGAGGATGCCGCGGCCCAGCACAGAAAGGTATCGGCAGCCTTCTACAACGTCGAGAATCTGTTCGACACCATCTCCAGTCCGTTCCGCAACGACAGCGATTTCACCCCTTCCGGCCGCTATCGCTGGGACGCGGAACGCTACCGGACGAAACTTTCCCGCATCGCACGGACGATAGACGACGCGGGCTTCGATATCGTGGCTCTCGCCGAAGTGGAGAGCGAAAGGGCAGTACGCGATTTGACAGCCACGCTGGCAGACGACTACAACTTCATCCACCGCACCACTTCCGACCGGCGCGGCATCGACATCGCGCTGCTCTACAAAGGCGACAAGTTCTTCCCTTCGGAGGTAAGCCAGATACCCTCCGGCACCTCGCGCGAATTCCTCTTCGTCCGGGGCGACCTGATAGGACACGAAACGGGCCTGCTGGTGTGTCACCTCCCCTCGAAATTCAACGACAAATCCTACCGTACCCGTGCGGCCGTCCGGCTCGCGGCTGTGGCCGATTCGCTCCTGTGCAAGGCCGGATGCGAACGGCTTCTGATCATGGGCGATTTCAACGGAGAGCTGCACGAACCGGCATTCCGGAAAGCCTTCGGCCGCGGGCGGAACGGAGCATACGCAGAAGGGAAGTTCCGCAACGCGCTCCATGAATGTGCCCGCGGCGGATTCGGCTCATACTGCTGGAATGGCCAATGGCTGCTGTACGACAACATCCTCGTATCGGAATCCCTTGCGGGGGACGAAGGACTGCATATCACGCAGGCCGGGGTATTCGTAAGGAAATACCTGCTCACCGGAGACGGGGCGGACACCCCTTCCCGGGAAAGGCGCGGATATCCTTTCAGAACCTTTTCCGGGGCACGATATTTGGGAGGATACAGCGACCACCTCCCGGTATTTGTTATTTTAAGCAGATAATTTTGCAGATGGGTTAAAAATTTAGTATCTTCGCGTCCCCTTGCACCCCTCTGTGCATTCCGCGGGGAAGAAACCGGAAAACACGGTTAAAAATGTCACTTCAGTTGTAAACAGATAAATAACTAAAATCCTATGTCAACAGTCAAGAGAGTCTACACGTTCGGCAACAAGCAGGCCGAAGGCAACGGCAAGATGCGGGAACTGCTCGGCGGCAAAGGCGCCAACCTGGCGGAGATGAACCTCGTGGGAATCCCCGTCCCCCCCGGATTCACCATCACCACCGAAGTATGTACGGAATATTACGAGAAGGGACGCGACGCTGTGGTCGAAATGATACGTCCCGAAGTGGAGAAAGCGATTAAAGGCATAGAGAAACAGACAGGCATGACGTTCGGCAGCGACACCATGCCGCTGCTGGTCTCGGTACGTTCGGGAGCCCGTGCCTCCATGCCGGGCATGATGGATACCATTCTGAACCTCGGGCTCAATGACACCGCCGTGAAGGCACTTGCCAAGCGTACGGGCAACGACCGTTTCGCATGGGACTCCTACCGCCGTTTCGTACAGATGTACGGCGACGTGGTGCTCGGCATGAAACCGCAGAGCAAAGAGGACGAAGACCCGTTCGAGGTCATCATCGACGAGATGAAGAAGGAGCGCGGCGTCAGGCTCGACACGGAGCTCTCGACCGACGACCTCAGGGAACTGGTCGTGAAGTTCAAGGCGGCCGTCAAGGAGCGCACGGGAGCCGATTTCCCCACCAACCCGTGGGAGCAGCTCTGGGGCGCCATCATGGCCGTGTTCCAGAGCTGGATGAACGAACGCGCCATTCTCTACCGCAAACTCAACAACATCCCGGCCGAATGGGGTACCGCAGTCAACGTACAGGCGATGGTCTTCGGGAACATGGGCGACCGGTCGGCGACCGGCGTAGCCTTCACCCGCGACGCAGCGACCGGCGAAAACATCTTCAACGGCGAATACCTCATCAACGCACAGGGAGAGGATGTCGTGGCCGGTATCCGCACCCCGCAGCAGATAACCCTCGAAGGTTCGCGCCGCTGGGCCGCCGCACAGGGGGTAAGCGAAGAGGAGCGCAAGGCCAAATACCCCTCCCTGGAGGAGGCGATGCCCGCCGCCTACAAGGAGTTGTTCGACATACAGGAGCATCTGGAGCGCTACTTCACCGACATGCAGGACCTCGAGTTCACCATACAGGACGGCAAACTGTGGATGCTCCAGACGCGTAACGGCAAACGTACCGGCGCGGCCATGCTCAAGATAGCGATGGACATGCTCGCCGAAGGGCTCATCGACGAAAAGACGGCCGTACTCCGATGCGAACCGGCCAAACTGGACGAACTGCTCCATCCCGTATTCGACGCCACGGCGATGAAAAATGCCAAGGTACTCACCAAGGGTCTTCCCGCCTCGCCCGGCACAGCGACCGGCGAAGTGGTCTTTTTCGCCGAGGACGCCGCCAAGTGGAACCGCGACGGCCGGAAAGTCATCCTCGTGCGCATCGAAACCTCGCCCGAAGACCTCAGCGGCATGAATGCGGCGGAGGGTATCCTGACGGCCCGCGGAGGCATGACCTCGCACGCGGCCATAGTGGCCCGCGGCATGGGCAAATGCTGCGTATCGGGAGCCGGAGAGCTCATCATAGACTATAAAGCCCGGACCATCCGCATAGGCGACACCCTCATCCGGGAGGGCGACTGGATTTCCCTGAACGGCTCGACGGGCGAAGTCTATCTCGGCCAGGTAGCGACCAAGGCCGCCGAACTCAACGACGATTTCACCAAACTCCTCGGCCTGGCCAAGAAGTATTCGGTAATGAGGGTACGCGCCAACGCCGACACCCCCGGCGACGCCCGGACGGCATTCTCTTTCGGTGCGGAGGGTATCGGTCTCTGCCGCACGGAACACATGTTTTTCGAAAATACCCGTATCAAGGCCATGCGCGAGATGATTCTCGCCGATGACGAAGCCGGCCGCCGCGTGGCGCTCGCCAAGCTGCTGCCGATGCAGCGCGGCGACTTCGAAGCGCTCTTCGAGGTGATGAACGGCTATCCCGTCACCGTCCGCCTGCTCGACCCGCCGTTGCACGAATTCGTTCCGCAGGACGAGAAGGGCCAGCGCGAAATGGCAGCGGAGATGAATGTCAGCTACGACAAAATCAAAGCGCGCGTCGATGCGCTCCACGAAGTGAACCCGATGCTCGGCCACCGCGGATGCCGCCTGGGCAACACCTATCCGGAAATCACCGAGATGCAGGCACGCGCCATCATCGAGGCGGCCATGAACGTCGAAAAACGCGGCATTCCGGTCAAGGTGGAAATCATGGTGCCGCTGGTGGGCAACCACAAGGAGCTCCGCTACCAGCGGGATATCATCGAACATGTCGCCGAAGAGGTCTTCGCCGAACGCAATGACAAGATGGAGTACATGGTGGGGACGATGATAGAGATACCGCGTGCGGCCGTGACTGCCGACCAGATAGCCGAGGTAGCCGATTTCTTCTCGTTCGGCACGAACGACCTCACGCAGATGACGCTCGGATTCTCGCGCGATGACATCGGCAAGTTCCTGCCCGTCTACCTCGACAAAGGGCTCATCAAGGCCGACCCGTTCCAGACGCTCGACCAGAACGGTGTGGGACAGCTCGTCAAAACGGGCGTCTTCAAGGGCCGCGATGTGAAACCGCAGCTCAAGTGCGGCATCTGCGGCGAACACGGCGGCGACCCCGCTTCCGTGGAGTTCTGCCACTTCGCGGGCCTCAACTACGTATCCTGCTCGCCGTTCCGGGTGCCCATCGCATGGCTGGCTGCCGCCCATGCCGCCCTGAAATAACGGCAGCATACACCACAGACAGGGCGGGCCGTCCATTGAGGACGGCCCGCCCTGTCTGTACGCCTTCCCGGCAGCAAGTCCGAGGCCGTCCGTCCCGCCGGACAGATTCCCGGAGCGGCGAAAAGTACCGACGACATACTCCACCGGGCATCTTCCGCGTTCTATGAATGAACCGTCCACAGCAAATAATAATCCGTCCACGCCGAAAACGAACGGCAGAAAATACAGCTCCGCGGAGCGATGCAAACACTCCGGACGACATATATACGCACTGAACGGTGCTTCACCGCCCGGAAATACGGCATCGGATAAAATAAAAACATCCGTCGGAATCCGGAAGCAATTTAAGCACAATGCGGCCATAAAAAGCGGCCCCTTGTTATGCAAATATCCAAAAAGAATGAATATGCAAATTTATTAACACCCCCATTTTACATATATATTTTATCGTTAGCTTTGTACAGGAATTTGTTGGACAGGCTTTGCCGTCCGAGTTACACATAACCTATCAAACAACTAAGTAACATTTATGAAAAGACTTTTTTCTGCAAAACTCATCGCAGCTCTTTCCGTCGTGGCAGCCGTACTGACAGGCTGTACTACCGGAACGGAAGAGACTCTTCAGTACGTCAATCTGAGCCAGGTGTCGTGCTCGTTCCTGGGTGAAGGGAATCAGCCGCTGGTCATCGAGGTGAAGGCCTCCCCGGCTACGTGGGAAGCCACTCCCGGGGCAACGTGGGTAAAGGTGGAGCGCACGGACGACCGGACGCTCACCGTGACCGTCGATGACAACGACACCGGTGCCGAACGCAGCACCACCATCGCCATCGTAGCCGACCAGGCTTCGCAGGAGATACGCGTGAACCAGCTCGCCAAGGACAACGAATTCGCCCGTTTCCGCAAGCTGGACACCTTCCAGATGGGGGCTGCCATGTCGCCCAGCGGCAAGTATGCCGGCGGTTTCACCGCTTCCATCGCACCGGACGACTCCTGGCAGTACTCCCCGACCATCGTGGACCTGGAGACCGGCGAAGTCTATGAATTCGGTCCCTATCCGGAATCGCTCCACTATCTGCACCAGACGATGGCCGTTACCGACCAGGGTCTGCTCTTCATCAGCGACGGCCAGAACGGCGGCCAGATAGCCATCGACCTCACCGGCAACCTCTTCATTCCGGAGGCACCGGCCGGTTTCACCGGCAAACCCGAAATCCAGGGCACTTCGGCCGACGGCAAATATTGGGTAGGTTACGGCATGAAAGGCAAAGTAGGGGAAGACTCTGCACCGTGCAAGGCGCTGCTGTGGACGGACGGCGTTCCGGCCGAACTTCCCTGGCCCGACCTCAACTACCGTAACGAAGAGGTGTGGTACGGCGGCATGGCCCGCGGCATCTCCGCAAACGGCGAAATCATCTACGGTACCTCGTGGGAGAACTGGGACTTCGGCATGCTCTACTGGGTAAACAACGGCGCGAATACCGAAAAGCCGAAATGGGTCGGCGAAGACGTGCGCGAAGTATGGGAAGAGACCATGAAGATGAGCGACGGTACCGAATATACGACGCATCTGGTAAACGGTCTTATCTGCCAGGCACAGCTCACCAAAATCAGCCCCAACGGCAAATGGATTGCCAGCTCGTACCGCACTGAAACACCTGCAGAAGACCGGCTTTCGATAGTCACGACGCAGACGGCCGCCTTCTACAACACCGAGACCGAGACGACGACCATCGTCAGCGACTACGGCGAATCGGTCGGCGTACACGTGACCGACGACGGTATCGGCTTTATCGGCATCGGTACGCTGGGCATCTCGTCGGGTGCGGTGTACGACCTGAATACGGGAACCGACCTGGGCAGCACGCAGGACTGGGTATATGACAACTACGGCATCATCATCCCGGCCGGTTACATCAACTACGTTTCCGCAGACGGCCGGTTCGTGCTCGGCACCAAGGCCGAATCTTCGGCAGGTGGGGTAAACTTCATCAACTGGTACATCGCTCCCCCCGTAGCAAAGTAACATACCTATCGGATAACCGCCGGCCTTTCCCAGGCCGGCACCAAAAATCGAAGGCAACCGACCGCTCGCGGCCGGTTGCTCTTTTTATGGCCATCCATGCCGCAACCGCCAATCCCTTCTATTTCTCTATTCCACTTTCTCCCCCGACACTTCACTTTTCCGACCTCCGATACCCGGCCTCCGATACCCGGCCTCCGATACCCGGCCTCCGATACCCGGCCTCCCGGCCTGACCCGCCTTCCGGCCAAGGAAGACCGGAAAGGGAAATCGTCCTTCATTTTGTGATATTCATAGCAATGACGCAGAAATACGTGAATTTCACAACAACTATATATATTATTGACTTATTTATATATAATTATTATGTTTGTTCGAAATGGACGACGGTCTGCCCAACGACCGCCGCCGAAACGATTAAATTAACCAATTAACTGACAAGCCATGAAAAGAATCTTATCAGGCAGTATCGCAGCTGCGATGTTCTTGTTATCCTCCCTGTCGGGATGCGTGAAAACGGAAGAGACATTCCATTACGTAAAACTCAGCCAGGTGGCCTGCTCGTTCGACGGTGACGGCAACACCCCGCTGGCCATTACCGTCGAAACTTCGCCCGCAGCATACGAAATCACCCCCGGCGACACTTGGGTGAAAGCGGAAAAGAGCGAAGAGGACAACACTCTCATCCTGACGGTAGCGGACAACGACACCGGTGCCGAAAGGAGCACGGTCATCATCGTCACGGCCGGAAGCGCCTCCCGGGAAATCACCGTACAGCAGCTCACCCGCGACAACCGGATTGCACGCTACCGCAAACTGGATACGTTCTCGTCAATGGGCGGTGCCATGTCGCCCAGCGGCAAATACGTGGGCGGGTTCTCAGAGCAAGTAGACGAAAACGACATGTGGTACTTCACGCCCATCATCATCGACACGGAAACAGGCGAGAAGCATGAGTTCGGCCCTTATCCGCAGTCGCTGTATGCTTTATCCCAGGCGAACGCCATCACCGACCAAGGTCTGCTCTTCATCAGCGACGGTTTCCATGGCGGCCAGATAGCCATCGACCTCACCGGCAATATCTTCATTCCGGAAGCGGCCGGATACACGAACAAACCCGAGGTCTCGCAAACATCGTCCGACGGGAAATATTGGGTGGGATACATTCAGGCCGGCATGTTCAAACCGCTGCTGTGGACGGAGGGCACAGTCGCCGAACTCCCGATGCCGGCCCTGAATTACCGTAACGAAGAGTTCTGGGCAGGTGTCCTGGCCCGCGGCATCTCCGCAAACGGTGAAATCATCTACGGAACCTCGTGGGAAAACGACGATTGCGGCATGCTCTACTGGAAAAACAACGGCACGACCGTCGAAGAGCCCAGATGGGTAGGCGACGACATACGCCGGCTCACTCCGGTCATCGTCGAGGATTGGATGGGCGAGTATGAATACAACCTCGTGGACGGCTGCATCTGTACGGCCGAGATTACGAAAGTCAGTCCATCCGGCAAATGGATTGCCACCACCTACCGGAAAGAAGAGGTGGGCAGCGACGGCTTCATAGCATACGTCCAGCGGCCCGCATTCTACAACACCGAAACCGAAACGACCACCGTAGTGGAGGATTACGGTGAAGCCACGGGCATGCACGTCACCGACGACGGCATCGCCTTCATCGGCATCGGCACGATGTTCATCACCGGGGGCAAAGTTTACGACCTCAACACGGGTACCGACCTGGGCAACATGGCAGACTGGGTCGCCGAGAATTACGGTATCATCATTCCGGGAGGCGTCATCGAATACATATCGGCAGACGGCCGATACATATTCGGTACGTCCGTGAACGCGCTCGGCAGCGGCTTCGACGACTGGTACATCGCCCCTCCCCTGCAATAATCCGTGCCTGCACGGCCAGAAAGACAGCGGCAGTCCCGACAGGGCTGCCGCTGTTCCGTAGAACGGAAACGGTTTAGCCGCGAAAGTACCTGCCTACCCACCCGCGGCCGAAAAAGGCAGGTACGACAAAAAAACGGTCCGCCGCAGTGCCCCGGCGATACCGGCCCCACACCGCCGCCATCCGTCAGTTCCCATTCAACCACGGCACAATACGTCATCATTTTACATGTACCCCACAGGAGCCTCTCCCGCCCCCCTCTTTCTCCCCGGCAACAAACCACCACACAAAATATTATAAATCAACAAAATAAACACACAGAATCCGCTCATCTCATCAATCCCGCCGTTAAAAATAACACGCTGCAAGGAATATCTCCCCTTATACATGCAACACGCTGCCGTGACAATCTACAACCCGAACATGCATGGAACATCAAAAAAGAAATATGCAAATTTCACAACATGTGTTATTATTCATTTTATTTTATTATTATGTTTGTATCCGTACATAAAAACACTTCCCCGGGGCCTTGTACAGACAAAAAACCTAAAAAACCATCCAAACATGAACAGAAAACCATTTTACAAAAGCATGGCAGGACTTCTGGTTCTCGCAGCGCTGACAGGATGTACGACCGACCAAGAGGAGTACCACTACGTAAACCTCAGCCAGATTGCATGTACTTTCCTCGGCACGGATAATCAACCGCTCGAAATCACCGTCAAAACTTCGCCCACAGCATATGAAGCCTCGCCGGGGGCTACCTGGGTAAAGGCAGAAAAGAGCGAAAACGGAACAACTCTCACGCTAACCGTGGAGGACAACAATACGGGTACGGAAAGAAACACCGTCATCGTCGTAACAGCCGGACAGGCTGCACAGGAGATTATAATCAACCAACTTCCCACCGAAAACGAATTCGCCCGTTACAGAAGGATGTTGAATTTTTCGAGCGGGGGCGTCATGTCTCCCAGCGGTAGGTACATCGGCGGTTATGTCCCCTCTCTGGCCGCCGATGATTCCTGGCTTCGTTCGCCAACCATCATAGACCTCAAAACAGGCGAAGTTTACGAATTCGGTCCTTTCCCTGAAGCACTGTACTATTTTACCAATACATCCTGCATTACCGATCAGGGGCTACTTTTTATTGATGACGGTTATAACGGCGGGCAGATAGCCATCGACCTCACCGGCAATATCACTGTTCCCGCAGCACCAAGCGGGTTCGAGTGTAAACCAACGATTTCAGAGACTTCCGCAGACGGTCGGTATTGGGTAGGTTACGCAAAAGAAGGATATGGATTGGAATATTTGTACAAGCCATTGCTCTGGATTGACGGTGTACCGCACGAACTGCCCATACCCGATAAAAATTTCCGCGATGAAGAAATCTGGGTCGGCGTCATGGCCCGCGGCATCTCCGCAAACGGCGAAATCATCTACGGCACCTCGTGGGAGAACTCCGATTTCGGCATGCTCTATTGGGTAAACAACGGCGAAAATACAGGAAAACCGAAATGGGTAGGCGAAGATGTACGAAAAGTAACCCCTGTCGTACTCGAACGTCCGGACGGAACAACCTACGAAACCCATATTGCCGACGGTCTCATCTGCGATGCAACCGCCACGAAAATAAGTCCCTCCGGAACATGGATAGCCAGCACTTACCGTACCGAAGAAATAAGCGAAAACAAGCAGGCAATCAAAAAAATACAAAAAGCTGCCTTCTATAATACGGAAACAGAAACGACGACTATCGTAGAAGATTACGGCGAATCCATGGGAATGTATGTCACCGACGACGGCATCGCCTTCATCGCTATCGGTACATATGCCTCCACATCATCTGTCGTTTACGATTTGAATACGGGTACCGACCTCGGCGACATGGCCGATTGGATAAAAAACAATTACGGAATCATCGTCCCGGACGGAAACATCAGCCGTATAACACCCGACGGTTCATGTGTACTCGGATTTTCGCCATTGGCATCTGCATCCGGAGTAAATTTCTTTTGGTGGTACATCGCGCCGCCCCTCGAGGAATAACTACACTAACCTAAATACATACAACTATGAAAAAGCTATTATTCATCGCGGCGGCCTGTCTGCTCGCCGCCGCATGTACGCCACAGGACGGGGGCGGAGAGACCGCTTCCCTCGAGGTCTCGCCCAAGTCGCTCACCTTCGGGGCGGAGGATACGACTCCGCAGGAGATTACCGTAACCGCCACCGGCGTGGAGTGGGAATATGCCGTTCCTTCGTCGGCCGACTGGATTA